>Ga0302326_10003805_pt1 | contig 35388 bp, 35 predicted proteins | sample Palsa_T0_3_FD_202264 | JGI IMG/M metagenome (GOLD analysis project Ga0302326, IMG submission 202264) | Peat permafrost microbial communities from Stordalen Mire near Abisko, Sweden - Palsa_T0_3 | ecosystem: Environmental > Terrestrial > Soil > Palsa > Peat permafrost | place: Sweden: Abisko...
TGGTGCGGACCACCACGCACTTGACGACGTCGCCCTTCTTGACGGCGGCGCCCGGGATGGCGTCCTTGACGGTGGCCACGAAGACGTCGCCGATGCTGGCATAGCGACGGCGCGAACCGCCGAGCACCCGGATGCAGAGCACCTCACGTGCCCCGGAGTTGTCGGCCACCCGGAGGCGGGACTCCTGTTGGATCATCGGGCGCGCTCCACGATCTCGGTGAGCCGCCAGCGCTTGAGCTTGGACAGGGGACGCGTCTCTTGCACGCGGACCCGGTCGCCGACCCTGGCCGTGTCCTCGGCGTCGTGCACGTAGAGCTTCTTCGTCCGCTGCACCGTCTTGCCGTAGCGGGGGTGGCGTACCCGTTCCACCACGGCGACCACGACGGTCGACTGCATGGCATCGGACACGACGACGCCCTCCCGGACCTTGCGGCGGTTCGGGCGCTCGACCCCCGCGGCGGCCGGCTCCGCCACCTTGGCCGCGACGGCCGACGGCGCGGGCATCCCCTCGGCGGCGGGGTCAGCGGACCCGGCGGCCGTTCCGGCCAGGGCCTCGGGCCCGCCCAGCTCTTGTGTCGTCTCTTCGATCTCGTCGGCCATCAGGCCTCTTCCTCTTCGTCTTCGTCTTCTGGGTCGTCATCTAGTTCGTCATCGTGCATGTGATCCTCGACGTCGTCCGCCGCCGTCTCGGCCTCCACGGCCGCGGCCCGTGCCGCGGCCTTCTCCGCCACCGCAGCGTCTTCGGCCGCCAGCTTGGCCAGCGCCTCCTCGTGCTCTGCCGTCGTCGGAGCGACGTAGGCGCCCTCGGCCTCCAGGATCTCGCGGGCGCGCAGGACCGTGAGGATCCGGGCCACGTCGTGACGCACCTGGCCGACCCGGGCCGGATTGTCCAGCTGACCGGTGGCCAGCTGGAATCGCAGGTTGAACAGCTCCCGTCGGGCATCGCCCAGTCGGGCGGCCAGCTCGTCGCCGTCCAGCTGGGCCAGATCGAGCGCCTTGGCCATCAGACCGCGACCTCGGCATGACCATGGGTACCCGGCCGCACCACGAACCGTGCCTTGAAGGGCAGCTTCTGGATCGCCCTCTCCATCGCCGCACGGGCCAGCGCCTCGTCGACACCGGCCAACTCGAAGAGGATCCGGCCCGGATGCACCACGGCCACCCAGAGCTCTGGGTTGCCCTTGCCCGATCCCATCCGGGTCTCGGCGGGCTTGTGCGTCACCGGCTTATCGGGAAAGACGCGGATCCACACCTTTCCTCCGCGCTTGACGTGACGGGTCATGGCGATACGGGCCGCCTCAATCTGCCGGGCGGTCAACCACCCGGGTTCGGTGGCCTGAATGCCGAAGTCGCCGAAGGTGACGGCCGCGCCGCCCTTGGCCAGCCCGTTGAGCCGACCCCGTTGCTGCTTGCGGTGCTTGACCTTCTTGGGCATCAACATGTCAGTCCGACTCCTTGCGGAAGTGCGGCGCTTCATGGTGCTGGTGACGGTTCTGACGTTCCATCTCCTCGTCCTTGGCCAGCTGGCGCTCCAGGTCGTCGGGCTCCGTCGGTGCGACCGGGAGCAGATCGGCCACCGGGGTTTCGGGCGCGTCATCGACGTCGTCGGCGGTATCGACGGCAGCGGCAGCGGCAGCGGCGGGCGCCTCGGCGACGGGCGCGGCGGCGTCTTCCTCGTCGAGCAGCAGGTCGTCGAGGAGTTCACCGTCGGGCGCGGCACCGTTGGACGTCGCATAGGCGTCCTCCCCCGGAGCTCCGAAGTCCGCCTTGCGACGGCCTCCGCCGGCGGTGATCAGGCGCCGGGGCCCACTCTGCCCCGACGTCTCGCCGACGGCCATGGCGGCTTCGCGCGTGATCTTGTCCTCAATGGAGACCTTGTAGGGCAGGATGTCACCCTTGTAGATCCAGACCTTGACGCCGACCCGACCCGACGTGGTCCGCGCCTCGCGGAAGCCGTAGTCGATGTCGGCTCGCAGGGTGTGCAAGGGCACCCGACCCTCGCGGTACTGCTCCTTGCGGGACATCTCCGAACCACCGAGCCGGCCCGAGCACTGCACCTTGATCCCCTGCGCCCCGGCCTTCTGGACGGTCTGGATGGCCCGCTTCATGGCCCGGCGGAACGCGACGCGCCGCACCAGCTGATCGCAGATTCCCTGGGCGATGAGGGCGGCGTCCAGCTCGGGCTGCTTGATCTCCTGGATGTTCAGCTGTATCCGGTTCTGCAGCCCGGTGATCTCCTCGAGCTTTTTCTTCAGCCGGTCGGCCTCCGAGCCGCGGCGGCCGATCACAATGCCCGGTCGGGCCGTGTGGATATCGACGCGCAGACGGTCGCGGGTGCGCTCGACCTCTATGCGGCTGACCGCGGCCGCCTCCAACTGCGTCATGAGGTAGTCGCGGATCTTCCAATCCTCGACCACGAACTCGCGGTAGTGCCGCTCCTCGAACCAACGTGACTTCCAGTCGGTAGTGATACCGAGGCGGAAGCCGTAGGGGTTGACCTTCTGGCCCATCTACTCGCCCTTCTCCTCGGCCTCGGCGTGTGCAGCGGCCGTGTCGTCTTCGTCTGCGTCCTCATCTGCGTCGTCGTCTGCGTCGTCGTGCTCGTCCTCGACGTCCTCGACGTCCTCGACGTCCTCGACGTCCTCGTCACCGTCTTCTGTGACTTCGTCCTCGACGTCACCGTCCTCGGGTGCCGCGATCCCGGTCTCCTCGACCTCCACCGCGTCCGTCGCGTCGTCGTCGACCACCTCTTCGTCGGCCCCGATCACCTCTTCTTCCGCCTCGGCCGCCGCCGCCTCGGCCTCGGCCTCGGCCACCGCGTGGGCGGCGCGCCGGCGCGAGAGCCGGCCCGACAGATCGGCCCGCCGCCGCGAGGCGTCCACCCGGCGGGATCGGTGCGCGCTGACCGCCTCCATGCGCTTGCGGCGCAGCTCCAGCCGGTCCTGGGGGAGCCGGCTGACGATGATCGTGATGTGGCTCGAACGCTTGCGGATGCGGGTGGCGCGGCCGCGGGCCCGGGGGCGCCACCGCTTCGCCGTGGTGCCCTCGTCGGCGAAGCAGGCCGAGACGTACAGCTCGTCGGGGTTCAAGTAGTCGTTGTGCGCGGCGTTGGCGACGGCCGACGTCAGCACCTTGCCGATGACGTTCGCCGCCTCACGCTCGGTACCGGTGAGGATCTCGGCCGCACGATCGACGTCCTGGCCCCTGATGAGGTCGAGCACCTGGCGGACCTTGGATGCCGAGAGGCCGCTGTGACGCAGCACGGCCCGCGTGCCAGGACGTTCGTTGGTCTTGGTCGCCGTCATGTCAACGCCGCGCTCCCCGCTCCTGGCCCGCGTGGTAGCGGAAGGTGCGCGTGGGGGCGAACTCGCCCAGCTTGTGGCCCACCATCGACTCGGTCACGTAGACCGGCACATGACGACGGCCGTCGTGAACGGCGATGGTGTGGCCCACCATGTCGGGGATGATGGTCGAACGGCGGGACCAGGTCTTGATGACCTTCTTCTCCCCGCTCGAGTTGAGCACGTCCACCTTCTTCAACAGGTGGTCGTCGACGAATGGGCCCTTCTTCAAGCTACGCGGCATACCTCAACCCCTCGCCTACCGCCGTGCGCCGCGGGTGCGGCGGCGGCGGACGATCATCGAATCGGACGACTTCTTGCGTGCCCTGGTGCGACCTTCGGGCTTGCCCCACGGCGAGACCGGATGCCGACCACCGGAGGACTTGCCCTCCCCGCCACCGAGCGGGTGGTCGACCGGGTTCATCGCCACACCGCGGGTCTGGGGGCGCTTGCCCTTCCAGCGGCTGCGCCCCGCCTTGCCGACCTTGATCAGCTCGGCCTCGGCGTTGCCCACCACGCCCAGGGTCCCCCGGCAGTCGATGGAGACCCGGCGCATCTCGGTCGAGGGGAGGCGCAGGGTGGCGAAGGCACCCTCCTTGGCCACCAGCTGGATGCTCATGCCCGCCCCACGGGCCATCTTCCCCCCACCGCCCGGTCGCAGTTCGACGTTGTGGATGGTCGAACCGACAGGTATGAAGCGCAGGGGCAGCGCGTTGCCGGGGCGGATATCGGCCCCTTGGCCGCTCTGCACCTTGTCGCCGACCTTCAACCCGGCCGGCGCGAGGATGTAGCGCTTCTCGCCGTCGGCGTAGTGCAGCAGGGCGATCCGGGCGTTGCGGTTGGGGTCGTACTCGACCGCCGCCACGTTGGCGGGCACCCCGTCCTTGTTGCGGCGGAAATCGATGACGCGGTACTGCTGCTTGTGGCCGCCGCCCCGGTGACGGGCCGTCTTGCGGCCGTGGTTGTTGCGCCCCCCCGAACCCGGGTTGGGAGCGAGCAGGGACTTCTCGGGTCGATCGCGGGTGATCTCGGAGAAGTCCGAGACCGTCTGGAAGCGGCGTCCGGGGCTGGTGGGTTTGCGGGAACGAAGTGGCATGGGAGCGATCCTGTGATCAGCGATCGAAGAGATCGATGGAGTCGTCGGGGTGGAGGGTCACGATGGCGCGCTTGGTGCTGGGGCGGTGTCCCCGGATGTTCGTGCGCCGGTTGCGCGTCGCCTTCCCCTTGCGGTTGAGGGTGTTGACGTTGGTCACCCGCACGCTGAAAGCCTGTTCCACGGCGTGCCGGACGTCGATCTTGGTGGCCCCGGGATCGACGATGAAGACGTAGACGTTCTGGTCCATCAGCCCGTAGCTCTTCTCGGAGACCACCGGCCGGATCAGCACCGACATGGCGTCACGCATCAGCAGCCTCCTCTTCGCTCTCCCCGTCGGACTCCTCCGGCTCGGGGCCGGCGGGGCCGGCGGATCCGGCGACGTCCGCGGGGGTGTCGGCGGAGACCGGGATGGCGACCTCACCCGACGCGCCGGGCAAGGTGCGGTCCGAGAAGAGGACCCACTCGCTGCGCAGGACGTCGTGGGCGGAGAGCTGGCCGAACGTGGTCGTCTGGACGTCGGGCAGGTTGGCGAAGGAGCGCCGCGCCGCCGTCTCGTCGTCGGCCAGAACCACGAGCACGGTGCCGGTGACCTTGAGCGCACGCAGCGCCGCGACGGCATCCTTGGTCTTCGGCGCCTCCCAGCCCCACTGGTCGACCAGCCCGACCCGCCCGGTCGCCGCCCGGTCGCTCAATGCCGAGAGGAGGGCCAGTCGCACCATCTTCTTGGGGGTGTGCTGACGGTAGCTGCGGGGTTTGGGGCCCAGCGCCACACCGCCACCGCTCATGGACGGGGATCGGCTGGAGCCCTGCCGGGCCCGGCCGGTGCCCTTCTGCGCGAAGGGCTTGGCCCCGCCCCCCCGGACCTCGGCACGGGTCTTGGTCGACTGGGTACCCGAACGGGCGGCGGCCAACTGGGCCGTCACGACCTGGTGGAGGACGGCGAGATTCGGCTCGATCCCGAAGATGGTGGGCTCGAGCTCGACCGTTCCCAGGTCCTGACCGGCGACGTTGCGGCGCGTGACGCGACGGGTGACGGGAGCCGGCCGCTCCTTCTTCACCGGGCCGCGGGTCACGGTGTCGGTGAGGGTCATCGCGACCCCCGCGCCTTGGTCGTGGCCTTGACCGAGTCACGGAGGACGACAACGGTCCCCCGAGCTCCCGGTACGGCCCCCTTCACCAGAACCAACTGACGTTCGGGATCGGAGGAGACCACCTGCAGATTGAGGGCCGTCACCTGCTTCCCCCCCATCTGGCCGGCCATTCTGGTCCCCTTGAAGACACGGGACGGGGTGGCACAGGCTCCGATCGATCCGGGCACCCGGTGGCTCTTGTGATTTCCGTGCGACGCGCCCTGGCCCTTGAAGTTGTGACGCTTCATCCCGCCGGTGAACCCCTTGCCCTTGCTGACCGCAATGGCGTCGACCCGATCACCGGCCGTCCACACGTCCGCCGCCAGCTCGTCGCCCACGCTGAACTCGGCCACATCGTCGATGCGCAGTTCGACCAGGCGGCGGCCCGGCTCGACGCTGGCCTTGCCGTAGTGCCCGAGCTCGGGCTTGGTCAGCGTGGACGCCCGGCGAAAGCCCCAGGTCACCTGCAGGGCGGAGTACCCGTCGGTCTCAGGGGTCTTGACCTGGACCACGCGGACAGGCGCGACCTTCAGCACCGTCACCGGAATGGCGCGGTTCTGTTCGTCCCAGACCTGGGTCATGCCGACCTTCTCGCCGACGATCGCCTTGCTTGCCACGTGTCGCTTCTCTCCCTGCGCTGCCCACGGCCTCCCGTGTGCACGCCAACGCTCCGCCCGGGAATCCCGAGCGGAGCGCTCGAATGGTTCGGCGTGAGGTACCGGAACGCACCGGCCTTCACGCACTTCTGTTGTTGAGGACGGCGCCGGAGGCGCCATCGAGGTACCGAAATCGGCCGGTGCGACGTTACACCACCTCGGACCGCTCTGCCAGGCGAGCGGCCGAATTCAGGCGGTCTGAATCTTTATCTCGATATCGACGCCTGCGGGAAGGTCGAGCCTCTGGAGCGAATCGACCGTCTTGGGTGTGTGCTCGATGATGTCCACCAAGCGCTTGTGCACCCGCATCTCGAAATGCTCGCGGGAGTCCTTGTACTTGTGGGGCGAGCGGATCACCGTGTAGCGGTGCTTGTCGGTCGGCAACGGGATAGGCCCGAGCACCTTGGCCTGGGTCCGCAACACCGTCTGCACGATCTTCTCGGTCGATTGATCGAGAATCTCGTGGTCGTAGGCCTTGAGCCTGATGCGAATCTTCTGCTTGGGGCCGTCGGCCATAATGCCTGCTCTCGTCTCGTCGCGCTGCGGGGTGTTACTTGAGGATCTTCGTAACCCGACCGGAAGCAACGGTGCGACCACCCTCACGGATGGCGAAGCGCAGGCCTTCGGTCATGGCGATGGGCTTGCCCAGCTCGACCGTCATCTCCGTGTTGTCCCCGGGCATGACCATTTCGGTGCCCTCGGGCAGGGTGATGGTGCCGGTCACGTCGGTGGTCCGGAAGTAGAACTGCGGGCGGTAGTTGGTGAAGAACGGCTTGTGCCGACCGCCCTCCTCCTTGTTGAGCACGTAGACGTTGGCCTCGAAGTTGGTGTGGGGGGTGATGGAGCCGGGCTTGCACAGCACCTGACCCCGCTCCACCTCTTCCTTCTTCGTCCCCCGCAACAGCGCGCCGATGTTGTCGCCGGCGCGTCCCTCGTCGAGGAGCTTGCGGAACATCTCGATCCCGGTGACGGTGGTCTTCTGGGTGTCGCGCAGGCCGACGATCTCGACCTCCTCGCCCACCTTGACGATGCCCTGCTCCACCTTCCCGGTGACCACGGTGCCACGACCGGTGATCGACATGACGTCCTCGATCGGCATGAGGAACGGCTTGTCCACGTCACGCTCGGGCTCGGGGATGAACGAGTCGACGGCATCCATCAGCTCGACGATCTTCTCGCTCCACTCGGGGTCGCCCTCGAGCGCCTTGAGGGCGCTGACCTGAATCACCGGGGTGTCGTCGCCCGGAAAGTCGTAGTTGCTCAGGAGCTCACGCACCTCGAGCTCGACCAGCTCGAGCAGCTCGGGATCGTCCACCATGTCGGCCTTGTTCAGGGCCACGACGATGTAGGGCACCCCCACCTGGCGGGCCAGCAGGACGTGCTCGCGGGTCTGGGGCATCGGGCCATCGGCCGCCGACACCACCAGGATGGCGCCGTCGATCTGGGCCGCGCCGGTGATCATGTTCTTGATGTAGTCGGCGTGGCCGGGCATGTCGACGTGGGCGTAGTGACGGGCGTCGGTCTCGTACTCCACGTGGGCGATGGTGATCGTGATGCCCCGCTGCTTCTCCTCGGGGGCCGCGTCAATCTGGTCGAAGGAGGTGAAGGACGTGTTGGGGTTCTTCTCGGACAGGACCTTGGTGATCGCCGCGGTGAGCGTGGTCTTGCCGTGGTCGATGTGGCCCATCGTTCCCACGTTGACGTGGGGCTTCGTGCGCTCGAACTTCTTCTTGGCCATCGCCGTGACTACTCCCTGATATCGGACGGTGCCCCCATGGGCCCGCCGCGGCGACCGAACGCCGCTTTTCTCTTTTCTGCCTGTGCGAACTGTGACCGGAGGCTCTCGGCCCCCGGCTACTCCCCGTGGGCCCGAGCGATGATCTCCTTGGAGATCGACTCGGGCACCTCGTTGTACGCGTGGAACTGCATCGTGTACGTGGCGCGACCCTGGGTGCGCGAACGCAGGTCAGTAGCGTAGCCGAACATGTCGGCCAGCGGTACCTGCGCGTTGATGACGTGGCTGCTGCCCTGCTGGTCCATGCTTTGCACCTTGCCCCGCCGGGAGGAGAGGTCGCCGATGACGTCGCCCATGTAGTCGTCGGGGGTGGTCACGGTGACCGCCATGACCGGCTCGAGGAGCACGGGGCTGGCGGCCCGCAGCGCCTTCTTGATGGCCATCGACCCGGCGATCTTGAACGCCATCTCCGACGAGTCGACGTCGTGGTAGGAGCCGTAGGTCAACAGGACCCGCACGTCGACCGTCGGGTAGCCGGCCAGGACACCGGAGGTCAGCGCCTCCTGGATCCCCGCGTCCACCGAGGGGATGTACTCCTTGGGGATCACCCCGCCGCTGATCTTGTCGACGAACTCGTAGCCGCCGCCGGGCCCGGTGGGCTCGGCGCTGATCACCACATGGCCGTACTGGCCCCGGCCGCCGGTCTGTCGGACGTACTTCTCCTCAATCTTCTCCACCGGCTTGCGGATGGTCTCGCGGTAGGCCACCTGGGGCTTGCCCACGTTGGCATCCACGCTGAACTCGCGCAGCATGCGGTCGACGAGCACCTCGAGGTGCAGCTCGCCCATGCCCGAGATCACCGTCTGGCCCGTCTCCTCGTCCGAGCGCACCCGGAAGGTGGGGTCCTCCTCGCTGAGGGAGTACAGGGCGCGCGACAGTTTGTCCTGGTCGGCCTTGGTCTTGGGCTCGACGGCCACGTGGATCACCGGCTCGGGGAACTCGAGCGCCTCGAGCACGATGGGATGCGCCGGATCGCACAGGGTGTCCCCGGTGGTGGTGTTCTTGAGCCCGACGACCGCCATGATGTCGCCGGCGAAGATGGCGTCCTTGTCCACGCGCTCGTTGGCGTGCATCTGGAGGATCCGGCCCACCCGCTCCTTCTTGTCCTTGGTGGAGTTGGAGACCGACGAACCCTTGGTCAGCGTGCCCGAGTAGACCCGGATGTAGGTCAGCTTGCCCACGTAGGGGTCCGTCATCACCTTGAAGGCCAGGGCGGAGAAGGGCTCCTTGTCGTCGGCGTTGCGCTCTTCCACCTCCTCGGGGTGGTTGGGGCGGATCCCCTGGGTCGGGGGGAGATCGAGCGGGCTGGGCAGGTAGTCCACCACGGCGTCGAGCATGGGCTGGACGCCCTTGTTCTTGAAGGCCGATCCGCACAGCACCGGCACCACCTCGGCCGCCAGGGTGGCCGTGCGCAGGGCGCGGCGCAGGTCGTCGGCGGTGATGGGCTCTTCAGCCAGGTACTTCTCCATGATGATGTCGTCGAAGTTGGAGACGACGTCAATGAGCTGGTGGCGGGCGTCCTCCGCGTCCGTGACCATGGACTCGGGGATGTCCTTGACGTCCCACGCCTCGCCCATGTCGCCCGCCCAGACCAGGGCCTTGCCCTCCAGCAGGTCGAGCACGCCGACGAACCCGGACTCGGCGCCGATGGGCAGCTGGGTCACCGCCGGGAGCGCGTCGAGGCGGTCCCTGATCATCGCCACGGTCCGCTCGAAATCGGCCCCGATGCGGTCCATCTTGTTGATGAAGCAGATGCGGGGGACGTGGTACTTGTTGGCCTGGCGCCACACCGTCTCGGTCTGCGGCTCCACGCCCGCCACGGCGTCGAACACCGCCACCGCGCCGTCGAGCACCCGCAGGGAGCGCTCCACCTCCACGGTGAAGTCGACGTGGCCCGGCGTGTCGATCAGGTTGATCCAGTTGTCCCGCCAGCTGCAGGTGGTGGCGGCCGAAGTGATGGTGATCCCCCGCTCCTGCTCCTGGGGCATCCAGTCCATGGTGGCATTGCCCTCGTGGACCTCGCCGATCTTGTAGTTGCGCCCGGTGTAGTAGAGGATGCGCTCGGTGGTCGTGGTCTTGCCCGCGTCGATGTGCGCCATGATCCCGATATTGCGGGTCCTGGCCAGCGGGAAGTCGCGGGTGGGCAGGGCGTCAGCCATGGTGCGGTGTGTTCCTTCGAATGGGGTTGCGCTCCACTACCAGCGGTAGTGGGCGAATGCCTTGTTTGACTCCGCCATCTTGTGCATGTCCTCACGGCGCTTGACCGCGGCGCCGATGTTGTTCGAGGCGTCGAGGATCTCGCCGGCCAGTCGCTCGGCCATGGTCTTCTCCCGGCGCTGGCGGGAGTACGTGGTGAGCCAGCGAATGGCCAGCGTCGTGGCCCGGCGGGGTCGCACCTCGACCGGTACCTGGTAGGTGGCACCGCCGACGCGGCGGCTCTTGACCTCGAGCTCGGGGCGCGTGTTCTCCACGGCGCGCTTGAGCGCGGCGACGGGGTCCCCGCCGGAGCGCTCCTGCACCTGGTCCAGGGCGCCGTAGACGATGCGCTCGGCCAGCGTCCGCTTGCCGCGCGACAGGATCTTGTTGACCACCTGCGTCACCAGCACCGAGCGGTAGACGGGGTCGGGGGCCAGTTCACGCCGGGTGGCGGGTCCGTTGCGGGGCATTAGGACTCCTTCTTGGCGCCGTAGCGGCTGCGGGCCTGGCTGCGCTCGCGGACACCCGAGGTGTCCAGCGCGCCACGCACCACCTTGTAGCGGACACCGGGCAGATCCTTCACACGGCCACCGCGGACGAGGACGATGGAGTGCTCCTGGAGGTTGTGGCCCACCCCGGGGATGTAGGCGGTGATCTCGACCCCGGAGGACAGCCGCACACGCGCCACCTTGCGCAGGGCCGAGTTCGGCTTCTTGGGTGTGGTCGTGTACACGCGGGTGCACACGCCCCGCCGTTGGGGCGCGCCCTTCAGGGCCGGGGTCTTGGTCTTTGTCACCTTGGCCTGGCGTCCCTTGCGGACGAGCTGGGCGATTGTGGGCACGCGCTACCTCTCGATACTGAAAAATGGTGATCCCATGTGCGCGGTGACCGCGTCGGCCCAAGCCTCACATGGCAGAGCGGAGATGATAGCCCGTACCCAGGGATCCGACAATCGCACCAGGACGGGCTGGCTGTCCCGACCCCCGGCACCCTCGGGCCGATGCCCTCGGGAACCAAGAGGAGACCAACTCCGGCTCGCCGCCCAGTCTACCGGCCGCGCCGGCTGACCGAGACCGCCCCCTTCCGGCTGGCGGAACCCCCTTCCGGATGGGTCCCCGGGGGCGTTAGCCTGCCTGCTCATGGAACATTCGATGGCTGAGCGGTTGGCGGAGCTGGCGGAACGCAAGGAGGAGGCCCGGCACGCCGGCAGCGAGGCCGCGGTGGAGCGTCACCATGCCAAGGGCAAGATGACCGCCCGGGAGAGGATCGAGTACCTCCTCGACGACGGTTCGTTCCAGGAGCTGGACATGCTGGCCCGGCACCGGGCGCACGGCATGGGGCTGGACGAGAACCGGCCCTATACCGACGGGGTGGTCACCGGGTTCGGCACCGTCGACGGCCGCCGAGTCTGCATCTTCAGCCAGGACTTCACGGTGTTCGGGGGGGCCCTCGGGGAGGTGTTCGCCGAGAAGATCCACAAGGTGATGGATCTGGCGTCGTCGACCGGGGTACCGATGATCGGGCTCAACGACGGCGCCGGGGCCCGGATTCAGGAGGGCGTGGTCTCCCTGCACTCCTACGGCGGGATCTTCCATCGCAACGTGGCCGCATCGGGGGTGATCCCCCAGGTCAGCGTCATCATGGGTCCGTGCGCCGGGGGGGCCGTGTACTCGCCGGCCATGACCGACTTCATCTTCATGGTCCAGGGCACGTCGCACATGTTCATCACCGGGCCCGACGTGGTGAAGACCGTCACCGGCGAGGACGTCACCCTCGAAGAGCTCGGCGGTGCCATGAGCCACGCCACCAAGTCGGGGGTGGCCACCTTCGTGGCGCCCGACGAGAAGGCCTGCCTCGACGACGTGCGGCACCTGCTCTCGTTCCTCCCCTCCAACAACCTGGAGGAGCCGCCGCGCGAGATGACGGGCGACGACCCTGACCGCCAGGTACCCGAGCTGATCGACCTCATGCCGTCGTCGCCCAACCAGCCCTACGACATGAAGAAGGTGATCGCCGCGGTGGTCGACAACGGGGACTACTTCGAGGTCCACCGGCACTGGGCCATGTCGATCACCTGCGGGTTCGCCCGCATGGACGGACGGGTCGTCGGCATCGTGGGCAACCAACCGGCCGTCCTGGCCGGCGTGCTCGATATCGACTCGTCGGAGAAGGCTTCGCGTTTCGTCCGCACGTGTGACGCCTTCAACATCCCGCTCCTCACCTTCGTCGACGTCCCCGGCTTCATGCCCGGGACGGACCAGGAGTACGGCGGCATCATCCGCCACGGGGCCAAGCTCCTCTACGCCTACTGCGAGTCCACGGTGCCCCGGATCCAGATCATCACCCGCAAGGCCTACGGGGGGGCCTACGTGGTCATGAACTCCAAGTCGATCGGGGCCGACCTCGCCTTCGGCTGGCCCTCGGCGGAACTGGCCGTGATGGGGCCCAACGGTGCGGTCGAGATCGTCTACCGCCGCGAACTGGCCGAGGCCGCCGACCCGGCCAGCCGCCGGGCGGAGCTCATTGACGAGTACACCGAGCGCTACGCCAATCCCTACATCGCGGCGGAGCGGGGCTACCTCGACGACGTCATCTCACCGGCGGACACCCGGTCGGTCATCTGCCGCAGCCTCGAGATCCTCTCCTCCAAGCACGAGGAGCTCCCCCGGCGCAAGCACGGGAACGTGCCCCTGTGACCGGGCCGGCAACGATCCCGCCCGTCCCTGACGCCCAGCTGACCCTCCGGCCGCCTCCCGAGCCCCCGCCCGAGATCGTGGCGGCCATCGCGGCCGCGGCCCAGCTGCTGTGGCTCCGGCCGCAAGCTCCGGGCCCACCGGACGAGGGCCACCTGGCCTGGCGTTTCAGCGGGCGCTGGTGGGCCCGGCCCATGCCCATGCGCCGGGAGCGCCCCTGGGTGCGGGGCTGACCGGCCCGGGCACCGGCGGCCACCACCGGCCGGTTACGCCGGGGGCTCGGCGTGCCGACGTTCGGCCAGGGTGACCAGATCCTCCATGATGCGGTCGAAGGAGTAGTCCTTCGGGGTGTACACCGCCGCCACGCCCTTGCCCAGCAGGATCTCGGCGTCGTAGGGGGGGATGATCCCGCCCACGACCACCGCGGCCCCGACTCCGGCGGCGCGCAGGCGGTCGAGCACGTCGGGAACCAGCTCCATGTGCGAGCCCGAAAGGATGGAGAGCCCGACGATATCGACGTCCTCGTCCCGCGCCGCCGCCACGATCTGTGCCGGCGTGAGCCTGATGCCCTGATAGACGACCTCGAATCCGGCGTCCCGCGCCGCCACCGCGATCTGTTCTGCTCCGTTGGAGTGACCGTCCAGGCCGGGCTTGGCCACGAGCAGCCGCGGCGGCCCTCCGATCCGGGCCGCCAGGGACCGGGTGCGGGCGACCACGGACGCCAGCTCCGCCCCCCGGCCGCCGGCTCCCCCGGTGACGCCGGTCGGTGCCCGGAACTCGCCGAAGACCTGCCGGAGGGCCGCGGCCCACTCCCCGGTCGTCCCGCCCGCGTGGGCCAGCTCGATGGTCGCCTCCATGACGTTGCCGCCGGGACCCTCGTCCTCGGCCACGCGGCGCAGTGTGTCGAGGGCACGGCGTACCGCCGCCTGGTCGCGGGTGGCCCGCCAACGCTGGACGTCGGCGATCTGTTCGGCCTCGACGCGGGGATCGACCCTCATGATGCTCTCGATGTCGCCGTCGGTCAGGGGGGAGCGCGCCGACTCGAGGAAGCAGTTCACCCCGACGACGCGCTGCTCGCCCGTCTCTATGCGCCGCACCCGGTCGGCCTGGCTGCGCACCAGTCGGGTCTTGAGCTCCTCGATGGCCCCGAAGGCCCCACCCAGGGCCTCGACGTCGGCCAGTTCGGCCTCGGCGGCCGCAATCAGCTCGGCCGTCTTGGCCTCTATGACCTTGGAGCCCTCGAAGATGTCGCCATACTCGAGGAGGTCGGTCTCGAAGGCCAGGATCTGCTGAATCCGCAGCGACCACTGCTGGTCCCAGGGGCGGGGCAGGCCGAGGGCCTCGTTCCAGGTCGGCAGCTGCAGGGCGCGGGCCCGGGCGCTCGCCGACAGGGTCACCCCGAGCGACTCGAGCACGATCCGCGGCACGTTGTTCTCGGGCTGCTGCTCGGTCAGTCCGAGCGAGTTGACCTGTACCCCGTAGCGGAAACGACGGAGCTTGGGGTCGGTGACGCCGTAGCGCTCGGCGCAGATGCGGTCCCACATGGCGGTGAAGGCCCGCATCTTGCAGGTCTCCTCCACGAAGCGCACACCGGAGTTGACGAAGAAGCTGATCCGGCCGACCACGGCGGGAAGCTCCGAGGGGTCGATCTTGCCGGAGCGGAGCACCCCGTCGAGGACGCCGACGGCGGTGGCCAGCGCGTAGGCCACCTCCTGGGTGGGCGTGGCGCCCGCCTCTTGGAGGTGGTAGCTGCACACGTTGATCGGGTTCCACCGCGGCGCGTGGCGCACCGTGTAGGCGATGGTGTCGACCGTGAGCCGGAGGCTCGGCCCGGGAGGGAAGATGTAGGTGCCCCGGCTCAGGTACTCCTTGACGATGTCGTTCTGTGTCGTCCCCGACAGGCGGCGGGCCTCGACCCCCCGGTCCTCGGCGTGGGCCACGTAGAGGGCCAGCAGCCAGGCGGCGGGCGCGTTGATGGTCATGGAGGTGTTCATCTCGCCGACGGGGATCTGATCCATCAGCTCCTCCACGTGGCCGAGGTGCGCCACCGGGACCCCCACCTTGCCCACCTCGCCGGCGGCTTCGGGTGAGTCCGGGTCGTAGCCCGTCTGGGTCGGCAGGTCGAAGGCGATGGAGAGGCCCGTCTGGCCCTTGGCCAGGTTGTGGCGGTAGAGCTCGTTCGACGCCCGGGCCGTGGAGTGCCCCGAGTAGGTGCGCATCACCCAGGGTGCGTCACGGGAAGTCTTCTCGACCACTGCTCTCACCTCCTCGGGGCGAACGCCGCTCCTACCATTGTGCCCGCGTCGCGGCCGTTGCGGCTCCGCTAGCGCTTGTAGTCGTAAAAGCCGCGGCCGGCCTTCCGGCCCAGCCGCCCGGACTGGACCAGGCGGCGCAGCAGGGGCACCGGGGCGTAGGTGGGCTCGCGGAACTCCTCGAAGAGCGCATCGAGGATGGCCACCGAGGTGTCCAGGCCGACCAGGTCGAGGAGGGCGAAGGGGCCCATGGGGAACCCGCACCCCCCTTTCATGGCTGCATCGATCCCCTCCATGCTCGCCACGCCCTGCTCGAACAGCCGGACGGCGCCGTTGAGGTAGGGGAAGAGCAAGGCGTTGACCACGAAGCCGGCCTGGTCCTTTACCACGACCGCTTCCTTGCCGCAGGCGGCGGCGAACTGGCACGCCGTCTCCATGGTGGCGTCGGCCGCGGTGATAGGCCGGGCGATCTCCACCAGCCCCATGGCGGGGGCCGGATTGAAGAAGTGGATACCGCAGACCAGGTCGGGCCGGCCGGTGGCCATGGCCATCTCCACGACCGGCAACGTCGAGGTGTTGGTGGCGAGGATGGTGGACGGCTTGCAGACGGTGTCGAGCTCGGTGAACAGCGCCTTCTTCACGCTCAGGTCCTCGACGACCGACTCGATCACCAGGTCGGCGTCGACCAGCTCGCCCAGCTGGGTGGTGGCCGACACCCGCGCCGCGACGGCATCGGCGTCCTCTTGCGTCCGCTTGCCCTTGTCCACCTGCCTGGCCAACGAACGCGCCAGCGCCGAGGAGACGGCATCCGCCGTCTCCTTCGTCCGGCTGCGCACCACCACCTCGTAGCCGGCCGAGGCGGCCACCTCGGCGATACCCGAACCCATGATGCCGCTGCCGACGATACCCACCCGAGCGATTGCCATGGGGAGAAAGGGTACCGGTCGGTAACCATGGTCGACGCCCACCCCGCTGCCTGCGTGCAAGAGTGGCCCATGGACAAGATCGGCCTGCTGGCTCTGGTGGGAGGGAGCGAGTGGACGGAGGGGTGCACCTTCGACGCCACGCTGCTCGACGCCTCGGGCGGCAAGGACGTGGTGGTACTGCCCACGGCGGCCGCCTACCAGCACCCTGAACGGGTCGTGCTCCGTGCGGCGGAGTGGTTCGAGCCCCTCGGCGGCCAGGTGGAGGGGCTGATGGTCCTCGACCGGGCCTCGGCCGAGGACCCCGGGATGGCGTCGGTAATCCGGAAGGCCCGCTTCGTCTACATCGCCGGCGGGTCCCCCCTCCATCTGCGGTCGGTGCTCAAGGGCTCCGCCACGTTCGAGGCCCTGCGCCATGCCTGGGCCGGCGGAGCGGTCGTGGCCGGATCGGCCGCCGGCGCCATGGTGCTCACCGATCCGATGGTCGATCCGCGCGGCGGGGCGCTCACCGTCGGGCTCGGCCTGGTGGACCAGCTGGCGGTGGTGCCGCAGTTCGACGGGGGCCAGGAGGGCGCCCACCGCCAGAAACTGGAGCGCACGGTGGCCCTGGCTCCCACCGGCCTGCCGGTGGTGGGCATCCCCGACCGCACGGCGCTGCTGCGGGGGGGCGACGGCGGCTGGAGCTACCAGGGGTCGGTGCCGCCGGTGGTGTTCCTCGACGGAGAGCGGACCGAGGGACTCGGCGCGCTCCGCCGCTAGGGCGGGCCCGAGCGGCTCAGTCGCTCTCGGTGACGGTCACCGACTCAATCACGACCTGCTCCTTGGGCGCGCCCGAGCGGGTGCCGATGGCGTCGATCGCCGTCACGACCTCACCCCCGCTGACCACGGCACCGAAGAGGGCGTACTGCGGCGGCAGGCGCACGCCGTCCGGCCCGCTGATGATGAAGAACTGGCTCCCGTTGGTGTTGGGGCCGGCGTTGGCCATGGCCAGCGATCCCACCTGGTAGCGGCCCGGTGCCGGCAGCTCGTCGTCGAACCGGTAGCCGGGCCCGCCGCTGCCGGTACCCGTCGGGTCGCCGCCCTGGAGCACGAAGCCGGGGATGATGCGGTGGAAGATGATCCCGTCGTAGTAGTGGTAGCGGGCGAGGAAGACGAAGCTGTTCACCGTCTTCGGAGCGGCCAGGGGATCGAGGGCGATCACCATGGTGCCGTGCGAGGTGACCATGGTGGCCGTGTAGCGCTTGGTGGTGTCGATCACCATCGGTGGCTCCTGATCGAACTTCCGCTGCTGCGGGCTCGATCCATCGGCGTTGGGTGGGACGGGTACGGCCATGGTCGGCTTCTTTCGTTCGGTGGGGCGGTGGGTGCAGGTGACGGTGGGTGCAAGGTGACAGTGGGTGAAGGTGCAGGCGGTGTGGCGTTCTCGGTGGGCGTCAGCCGATCTTCTGGAGATCGATGATGAAGACCAGTGTGTCATTCTTGGCGATTCCCGATCCGGGGGACGCTGACCCGTAGCCCTGGCTGGGAGGGATGATGAGCTCGCGCCGGCCCCCGGCCTTCATGCCCACCACGCCACTGTCCCATCCGGGGATCACCTGGCCCTTTCCCAGCGTGAAGGAGAACGGCTGGCTGGTCCACGACGACTGGACCACCTTGTGCGTCGAGTAGGTGCCCAACACGTACTGGACGGTGACCTTGTCGCCCGAGGCGGCTTCGGGCCCGCTCCCCTCAATGAGGTCGACGCACTCGAGCTGCGTGGGGGGGGAGCCGGTCGGCACGATCAGCGTCGGCGCCTTCCCCGTGGTGCCCACCGGCGAGCGGTCGGCGAGCGGGATGACGGCCATGGCGTTCGTGCTGGTGCAGGCCGTCGTGGCGGCGGTCTTGGCCGACGTCGTGGTCGTGGTCGACGCCGCCGACCCCTTCTTCGAGTTGTTGGAGGAGGTGAGGAAGACGATCCCGATGATCACCAGGGCGATCACCGCCACCACGATGACGTTGCGGATCTGCCTGCGGCGCTTCTTGGCCTTTGCTTCCTCGGCCAGACGGAGCTCTCTCGCCGCCCGCTGGCGGGCTCTCTTCTCGCTCGGCACGGGTCGAGACCCTATCCGCCCGCCAACGGGGTGTTGGATCGGGCGGGATCGGACGCTGCCCCGAGAGGGGCGGCCGGGGCCATTAACGTCGAGGAAATGCCCGTGGTCGTCCAGAAATTCGGGGGAACCTCCGTCGGCGACGCGGACCGGATCCGCGCCGTGGCCGACCACATCGCCCGCACCCGCCGGGAGGGCACCGACGTGGTGGCCGTGGTGAGCGCCATGGGCAAGACCACCGACGACCTCATCCACCTGGCCAACAGCGTGAGCAGCGTCCAGCCCCCACGGGAGTACGACATGCTGGTCAGCACCGGGGAGCGGATCTCCATGTCGCTCCTGTGCATGGCGCTGGCCGAGCTGGGTGTGGATGCGGCCTCCTTCACCGGGAGCCAGGTGGGCATCATCACCGACAACGACCACACCCGGGCCAAGATCCTCGAGGTCAAGGCCGACCGCCTGCGCGAGGCTTTGGCGGCCGGACGGGTCCCGGTGGTGGCGGGCTTCCAGGGGGTGTCGATCGACCGTGAGATCACGACGCTCGGCCGGGGCGGGTCGGACGCCACCGCCGTGGCGCTGGCCGCCGTGCTGCACGCCGACGCCTGCGAGATCTACACCGACGTGACCGGTGTGTTCACCGCCGACCCGCGGGTGGTTCCGACGGCCCATCGGATCGGCCGGATCTCCTTCGAGGAGATGCTCGAGATCGCCGCCTCGGGTGGTCGCGTCCTGATGCTGCGCGCCGTAGAGTTCGCCCGCAACCACAATGTCCCGCTGCACGTGCGTTCCAGCTTCACCTGGGAACCCGGCACGTGGGTCGTCGAGGAGGATGCAGACATGGAAGAGGCCATCGTCACCGCGGTGACCCACGACACCACCGAAGCCAAGGTGACCGTCAGCGCGCTGCCCGACCATCCCGGTGTCGCCGCCAAGCTGTTCCGGGCCCAGGCCGACCGTTCGATCAACGTCGACATGATCGTGCAGAACGCCTCGGCCAACGGCACCACGGACATCTCCTTCACCGTCCCCACGGCCGACCTGGCCGTGGCGGTGGAGACGGCCCGGGCCACGGCGGACGAGCTCGGGGCCGGTGGGGTGACCTCCGACGGCGACGTGTCCCGCGTCTCGCTCGTCGGGGTGGGGATGAAGTCGCATCCGGGCATCGCCGCCACCATGTTCGAGACGCTGGCCAAGGAGGAGATCAACATCGACATGATCTCCACCTCGACGATCCGCACCTCGTGCATCGTGCGCACCGAGGACGTCGAGCGGGCCGTGCGGAGCCTGCACGCCGCCTTTGCCCTGGGCTGATGCCACCGGAGCGGACCCTGTGGCTGCTCCGGCACGCCAAGGCGGTCGCCGACCCACCCCCCGACGGCGCCGACTTCGACCGCGTCCTGGCCCCCCGCGGCCGGCGCGATGCCCGGGCCCTGGGCGCCCTGATCGGGCGCGACGGCTCGGGGCTGGGGCTGGGGCTGGGGCACGACCTGGGGCACCTGCCCCAGGTCGCCCTCGTCTCCCCCGCCGTCCGGACGGTCGAGACGGCGGACCTGGTCCTCGAGTTCATGGACCCCGCCCCGCAGCGCGAGGAGGACCCCGAACTGTACGGGGCGGAACCCGACGAGATCCTGGCCCGACTGCGCACGCTGGACGAAGGCCTGGTCTCGGCCATGGTGATCGGGCACAACCCCACGGCGCAGGCCCTGGCCCTCGGGCTGCTCGACCCGGACGACGCCGCCGGCCGTGACCTGGTCGTACGCCGACGGTTCCCGACCTGTGCCCTGGGGATCTACCGCCTCGACATTGCGCACTGGACCGACCTGGGCGGGCGCTGCGCCCACCTCCTCGGCCTGTTCATCCCCCCCTTCGAGGGAGGGGGCTAGGAGCGAGGTCTCAGCCCAGCGCGCGCAGGATGGCGGCGTCGCCCTGGCCGCCGCCACCGCAGAGGGCGACGGCCGCCGTGCGGGCGCCGCGCCGGCGCAGCTCGAGGAGCGCGGAGAGGGCGATCCGGGTCCCCGACATGCCCACCGGGTGGCCGAGGGCGATGGCCCCCCCGTTGACGTTGACCTTCTCCTCGTCGATCCCCAGGTCGTCCGCCGAGGCCAGGCCCACGGCGGCGAAGGCCTCGTTGATCTCGAACAGGTCGACGCCACCCACTTCGACGCCGGCCCGCTGGGCCGCCCGCACGATGGCCCTCGAGGGCTGGGTGAGCAAGGAGGTGTCCGGACCGGCCACCTGGCCGTACCCGACGACCTGGCCGAGCGGCGTGAGGCCCAACTCCCGGGCCTTGTCCGCCGACATCACCACGACCGCCGCACCGCCGTCGGAGATCTGTGAGGCGTTGCCGGCCGTGATGGTCCCCTCCTTGTCGAACGCCGGCTTCAGGGCGCTCAGCGATTCGGCCGTCGTGCCGGGCCGCACGCCCTCGTCGGTGTCGAACAGGAGCGGGTCCCCCCTGCGCTGGGGCACGAGCACCGGCACGATCTCCTCGGCCAGGCGGCCGTCCTTGGCGGCGGCGGCCGCCTTCTCGTGACTGGCGGCGGCGAAGGCGTCCTGGCGCTCCCGGGAGATCCCGACCTTCTGGTTGTAGCGCTCGGTGGACAGGCCCATGGCGATGTGGTCGAAGGCGTCGGTCAGCCCGTCGTGCATCATGGAGTCGATCAGCGCGCCGTCGCCCAGCCGGTAGCCGGAGCGGGCCCCCGGGAGCAGGTAGGGCGCCTGGGTCATCGACTCCATGCCGCCCGCCACCACGATCTCCGCGTCCCCGGCCCTGATCATCTGGTCGGCCAGGTAGATGGTGTGCAGGCCCGAGAGGCACACCTTGTTGATGGTATTGGCCGGCACGGACAGGGGGATCCCGGCCTTGACGGCCGCCTGCCGGGCCGGAATCTGACCCTGGCCGGCCTGGAGGACCTGGCCCATGAGGACGTAGTCCACCTGCTCGGGGGCGACTCCGGCCCTGAGCAGGGCCTCGGCGATGGCGAACCCGCCCAGCTCCATGGCGGTGAAGCCGCTCAGCCCACCCGACAGCTTGCCGATGGGGGTCCGGGCACCAGCGACGATGACGGCCTCAGCCATGACCACTACCTCCGAATCTCTGCCGGTGAAGTTACCGGTCGGAAACTACATCTTACGGGCCAGCTATCGTCTGGGCACATGAGCGACATCCTCAGTGCCGTTCTCGACGGGGCACCCGCCGAGGAGCTGGCCGCGCTGCCCTTGCCCGACACCTTCAGAGCCGCCGTGGTGCGCCGCGCCGAGGCGGACATGTTCGAGGGCCTAGAGTCGGCGCAGAAGGACCCCCGACGGTCGCTGCACGTCGAGAGCGTCCCGCTGCCCGAGCTCGCTCCCGACGAGGCCTACGTGGCGGTCATGGCCTCGTCCGTCAACTTCAACACGGTGTGGACCTCGATCTTCGAGCCCCTTTCCACCTTCGGCTTCCTGGACCGCCTGGGCCAGGAGAGCACCTGGGGGAGACGGCACGCCCTCGACTACCACGTCGTCGGCTCGGACGCCTCGGGCGTGGTGCTGCGCACCGGATCCGCCGTGCGCAACTGGAAGGTGGGCGACAAGGTCACCGTCCAGTGCAACTACGTCGACGACCAGGACCCCTCGGCCCACGACGACTCCATGCTGGCCGCCAACCAGCGGATCTGGGGCTTCGAGACCAACTTCGGCGGGCTGGCCGACGTCACGGTGGTCAAGGCCAACCAGCTCATGCCCAAACCGACCCACCTGAGCTGGGAGGAGGCGGCCGTCAACGCGCTGTGCAACTCCACGTCCTACCGCATGCTGGTCTCGCCCAACGGCGCCGCCATGGCCCAGGGCGACAGGGTGCTGGTCTGGGGGGCCAGCGGCGGTCTGGGCAGCTTCGCCGTCCAGTACGTGCTCAACGGGGGCGGCACGCCGATCGGCGTCGTCTCCTCGCCCGAGAAGGTGGCGCTGCTCAACGACCTGGGGGTCGACGCGGTGATCGATCGGCGGGCGGCGGACTACAGGTTCTGGAGCGACGAGCACACCCAGGACGAGTCGGAGTGGCGCCGTTTCGGAAAGGACATCCGGGAACTGGTCGGTGCAGAGCCCGACGTCGTCTTCGAACACCCGGGGCGCCAGACCATGGGGGCGTCGGTGTTCGCCTGCAAGCGGGGCGGGATCATCGTGACCTGTGCCGCCACGTCCGGCTACATGATTGAGTACGACAACCGCCACCTGTGGATGAAGCTCAAGACCATCAAGGGCTCACATTTCGCCAACTACCGCGAGGCCTGGGAGGCCAACCGGCTGGTCTGCCAGGGCAAGATCCTCCCCCCGCTCTCCGCCGTCTATCCGCTCGACGAGGTCGGCGAGGCCGCCTACGAGGTGCACCACAACCAGCACGAAGGCAAGATCGGCGTGCTCTGCCTGGCCCCCGAAGAGGGGCTGGGAGTCGACGATCTCGAGCTGCGCCAGGCGGTGGGCGAGGACCGCATCACCCTATTCAGGAGGCATGGAGCATGACCGAGGGCATCCTCACCGAGATCGACCACGTGGCCATCGCCGTCTTCGACCTCGAGGCCGCCATCGACTGGTACCGCGAGGTCTTCGGCGCCACGGTGGCCCACCGGGAGCGGGTCGAGTCCGACGGGGTCGAAGAGGCGCTGCTGGCGGTGGCCGACTCCTACGTGCAGCTACTGACCCCGACCACGGACGACTCCACGGTGGCCAAGTACCTGGCCAACAAGGGAGAGGGACTTCACCACGTCGGGTACCGGGTCGCCGACTGCGCCGCCGCGCTGCAGTCGGTCAAGGACGCCGGCGGCCGGGTCATCGACGAGGCCCCACGCCCGGGCTCGCGCGGCACGACCGTGGCCTTCGTCCATCCCAAGACGTCGTTCGGTACGCTGATCGAGCTGGTCGAGGAGTAGACGCGCGCCGGGGCGCCGGGAGGCCGGTGCGCTAGGCCCCGGCCTCCGCCGCCCCCTCGGGCGGGCCGTTCCCGACGGCGTTCGGGAAGCCGTCATCGGACGTCGGGGCCGCGCCGAGCCAACTGGCGTCGATGGACGGATCGAACGGGTCGTCGCCCACGCCCTCCCCGCTCATGTCGCGCAGCCATGCGGCCAGGTCTGCGGTGTCCGAATCGCCCGAGCCGAGGGCCCAGAACGGCATCGCCTCCGCGTCGGGCATCTCGAGGCGGATGTTGCGGTAGTGCTCCATGCCCGAGCCGGCGGGGATCAGCTTGCCGATGATGATGTTCTCCTTGAGGCCGAAGAGCTGGTCGCTCTTGCCCTCAATGGCGGCCTCGGTCAGCACGCGCGTCGTCTCCTGGAAGGAGGCGGCGGAGAGCCAACTCTCGGTGGCCAGCGACGCCTTGGTGATCCCCATCAGCTCGGGACGCCCCTCGGCCGGGACCTGACCCTCCTCGACCAGGGTGCGGTTGACCTCGGCGTAGATCTGGTTGTCCACGCGCTCACCGGGGAGGAACGGCGCCTCACCGGGCTCGGCGACCAGCACCCGCCGGAGCATCTGACGCACGATCAGCTCAATGTGCTTGTCGTGGATCGACACGCCCTGGTCCCGGTAGACCTTCTGCACCTCTTCGACCAGGTACTGCTGGGTCTCGCGGATCCCTTTGACCTCGAGCAGCTCCTTGGGGTCCTTGGGCCCCTCGACCAGCGCGTCGCCGGCGTCCACCTCCTGGCCGTCGGCCACCTCGAGGTGGGCCCGGGGGGCGACCAGCGTGGAGACCTCGTTGCCGTCGTTGGCCACCACGGTGACGTGGCGCCCGATCTCGTCGTCGTCGATCCGGACGACGCCCGAGTGATGGGCCAGCACGGCCGCACCCTTCGGGGTGCGCGCCTCGAACAGCTCGACCACGCGGGGGAGGCCGTGGGTGATGTCCTCGCCCACCACACCACCGGTGTGGAAGGTCCGCATGGTGAGCTGGGTTCCCGGCTCACCGATGGACTGGGCGGCGATCACACCGACCGCCTCACCCAGCTCGATCATCGACCCCGTCGCCAACGACAGGCCGTAGCACGAGGCGCACACGCCCTGCGGCGACTCGCAGGTGAGCACCGAGCGGGCCCGGATGCGCTCCACCTTCGGGTCGTCGCGCATGGCGGCGATGTTGACGTCGTCGAGCAGCGTGCCGATCTCGTAGGTGGTGCCGTCCGACAGCTTCACCGGCTCGCTGAGCAGGCGGCCGAAGGCCCTCGTCTCGAGGTAGTTGCGGTGGCCCGGTCCGTCGGGCGACACGCCCTCGATCCAGATGCCCCGGGTGGAGCCGCAGTCGTCGATGCGGACGATCAGCTCCTGGGCCACGTCGACCAGGCGTCGGGTCAGGTACCCCGAGTCGGCGGTGCGCAGGGCGGTGTCGGCCAGGCCCTTGCGGGCACCGTGGGTGGAGATGAAGTACTCCAGCACGGAGAGGCCCTCACGGAACGAGGACTTGATGGGACGGGGGATCATCTCTCCCCGGGGGTTCGACACCAGCCCCTTCATCCCGGCGATCTGCCGGATCTGCTGGGAGTTCCCTCGGGCACCCGAGTCCACCATCATGTCCAACGGGTTGAAGGCGATGGTGGCCAGCTGGGCCTCCATGGCCCGCCCCACCTCGGAGTTGGCCGACGTCCAGATCTCGATCTCCTTCTGGCGCCGCTCGTCGTCGGTAATGATGCCCCGCTTGAACTGGGTCTCGGCCTTTTCGGCCTCCTTCTCGTAACGGTCGAGGATGGCCTGCTTGTCGGGGGGCGTCTGGACGTCGTTGATGGAGATGGTGAGCCCTGACTGGGCGGCGAAGCGGAAGCCGAGCGCCTTGATCCGGTCCAGGCTCGAGGCCACCACGTGCTTGGGGTAGTTCGCGGCCAGTTCCTCGACGATGGTGCCGATGGGGATGTTGCGCTTGCCGACCACGTCGTTGACGTAGGGGAAGCCCTCGGGGAGCGCCTCGTTGAAGAACAGCCGTCCCGCCGTGGTGTCCAGCGTCAACGTCCCCTCCTCGGGCGCGCTCACGCCCGCGGCGGCCAGGCGCTGGGCCAGCCCGGAGTCGGGGAGGGGCCGCATCACGATCGGAACCTGAAGGTCCAGGTCACCGGAGTCGAAGGCGGCCTCGACCTCGTGGATGTGACGGAAGGCCCGTCCCCCGCCCTTGCGGCCCTCGACCGACAGCGTGAGGTAGTAGGCCCCGAAGACCATGTCCTGGGTGGGGACGGTGATCGGCCGCCCGGTCGCCGGCGACAGGATGTTGTTGGCGGACAGCATGAGCACGCGCGCCTCGGCCTGTGCCTCGGCCGACAGCGGGAGGTGCACGGCCATCTGGTCACCGTCGAAGTCGGCGTTGAAGGCGGTGCAGACCAGGGGGTGGACCTGGATCGCCTTGCCCTCGACCAGGACCGGCTCGAAGGCCTGGATTCCCAGGCGGTGCAACGTCGGTGCGCGGTTGAGGAGCACCGGGTGCTCGCGGATGACACCCTCGAGGACGTCCCACACCTGGGGGCGGCGGCGCTCCACCATGCGCTTGGCCGACTTGATGTTCTGGGCCAGCTCGGCGTCGACGAGCCGCTTCATGACGAAGGGCTTGAACAGCTCGAGCGCCATCAGCTTGGGCAGGCCGCACTGGTGCAGCTTGAGGTTGGGCCCGATGACGATGACGGAGCGGCCCGAGTAGTCGACCCGCTTGCCGAGCAGGTTCTGGCGGAACCGGCCCTGCTTGCCCTTCAGCATGTCCGAGAGCGACTTGAGGGGGCGATTGCCCGGGCCGGTCACCGGTCGGCCGCGACGGCCGTTGTCGAACAGGGCGTCGACGGCCTCTTGGAGCATGCGCTTCTCGTTGTTGATGATGATCTCGGGAGCGCCGAGGTCCAAGAGCCGCTTCAGGCGGTTGTTGCGGTTGATGACGCGCCGGTACAGGTCGTTGAGGTCCGAGGTGGCGAACCGCCCACCGTCGAGCTGCACCATCGGGCGCAGGTCGGGCGGGATGACCGGGACGGCCTCGAGGATCATCGCCCGGGGGTCGTTGATCCGGCGCCCGTGGTCGTCGCGCCGGTTGAAGGCGGTGACGATCTTGAGCCGCTTGATGGTCTTCTGGCGCCGCTGGGCCGAGAGGGGACGCCGCCCGTCCTTGGCGTCGATCATGTCGCGCAGCTTGATCTCCTCGGCATCGAGGTCGATGCGGTCGATGAGCTTGAGGATGTACTCGGCACCCATGCCGCCCTCGAAGTACTCGTCGTAGCGCAGGCGGAGCTCGCGCCAGAGCATCTCGTCTTCAATGATCTTGCGACCATGGAGGTTGCGGAACTCGTCCAGCGAGCGCTGGGCGATCTCCGCCTCCTCCTGCGCCCGCTCGCGGGCCGAGGCGATCTCCTTCTCCACCGCACGCTGCCGCGCCTTGATCTCGGCGTCGCGCGCGCCGTCGGTCTCGAGCTGCTTCAGCTCCTCCTCGAGCGCCTTGAAGCGGCGGTCGATGTCGAGGTCGCGCTTGCGCTCGATGTCGGTGATCTCCTCGGCCATCTCGGCCTCGAGCGTCGGCAGATCCTGCTGTCGCTTCTCCTCGTCCACCCAGGTGACCAGGTTGGCCGCGAAGTAGATGACCTTCTCCAGCTGCTTGGCCTTGAGCTCCTCGCGGGGCTCGGTGCCCATGAGCAGGTAGGCCAGCCAGCTGCGGGTGCCGCGGAGGTACCAGATGTGGACCACCGGCGCGGCCAGCTCAATGTGGCCCATCCGGTCGCGACGCACCTTGCTACGGGTGACCTCGACCCCGCACCGCTCACAGATGATGCCCTTGAACCGGACGCGCTTGTACTTGCCGCAGTAGCACTCCCAGTCCTTGGTCGGACCGAAGATCTTCTCGCAGAACAGGCCGTCCTTCTCCGGGCGCAGGGTCCGGTAGTTGATGGTCTCGGGCTTCTTGACCTCGCCGTTCGACCACCCGCGGATGGAGTCTCCGGTCGCCAATCCGATGCGCAACTGGTCAAAGGTGTTCACGTCGAGCGCCATTACGAGAAGCTCCTCTCTGCGGCACGCCGCTCATCCTCTTCGTCGGATCCACGTTCATTTCGACTGATATCGATGCCGAGCTCCTCGGCGGTTCGGAACACGTCCTCATCGAGCTCGTGCATCTCGATCTCCCGGCCGTCGACGGCCAGGACCTCGACATCGAGACAGAGCGACTGCATCTCCTTGATGAGCACCTTGAAGCTCTCGGGAATGCCCGGCTCGGGGATGTTCTCGCCCTTGACGATGGCCTCGTAGACCTTCACCCGCCCCAGCACGTCGTCCGACTTGATGGTCAACAGCTCCTGCAGGGCGTAGGCGGCACCGAACGCCTCGAGCGCCCACACCTCCATCTCCCCGAAACGCTGGCCACCGAACTGGGCCTTTCCACCCAACGGCTGCTGCGTGATCATGGAGTAGGGGCCGGTGGAACGAGCGTGGATCTTGTCGTCCACCAGGTGGGCCAGCTTCAAGATGTAGACGTAGCCGACGGAGATGGGGTTGTCGTAGGACTCGCCCGTGCGCCCGTTGAACAGCGTGGCCTTCCCGTCGGTCTGGATCTGCACGTCGCCATTGGCCGAGTCGGAGTTGAGCGTCCCGAAGATGTGCTTGATGGTCGGCCGCTTGCCGGCGTCTTCGACCTCGTCCCAGTGCGCGCCGTCGAACACGGGGGTGGAGACCCACGCCGCCGGCTCGGTACGCGGCCGCGTCTTGCGCGCCGCTCCGTCGCCCTTGCCGCTGGTGCCCACCTCGTTGCCCACCGACACGCCTTCCCAGCCGTGACGGGCGGCATACCCCAGGTGCGATTCGAGCACCTGGCCGACGTTCATCCGGCTCGGCACGCCGAGCGGGTTGAGGATGATGTCGACCGGGGTGCCGTCGGCCAGGTAGGGCATGTCCTCGACGGGCAGGATCTTGGAGATCACTCCCTTGTTGCCGTGGCGCCCCGCCAGCTTGTCGCCCTCGGAGATCTTGCGCTTCTGGGCGACATAGACCCGCACCAGCTGGTTGACCCCCGGCGGGAGCTCGTGGGACTCCTCGCGGGAGAAGACCCGCACATCGATCACCTTGCCGTACTCACCGTGCGGCACCTTGAGGCTGGTGTCGCGCACCTCGCGGGCCTTCTCGCCGAAGATGGCCCGGAGCAGGCGTTCCTCGGGGGTCTGCTCGGTCTCGCCCTTGGGGGTGACCTTGCCGACGAGCACGTCGCCGGGAGCCACCTCCGCCCCGACGCGGATGATGCCCCGGTCGTCGAGGTCGGCCAGGATCTCCTCGGAGAGATTGGGGATGTCCCGGGTGATCTCCTCCGCTCCGAGCTTGGTGTCGCGGGCGTCCACCTCGTGCTCCTCAATGTGGATTGAGGTCAGCACGTCGTCGCGCACGAGACGCTCCGAGAGGATGATGGCGTCCTCGTAGTTGTAGCCCTCCCAGGGCATGAAGGCCACCAGAAGGTTCTTCCCGAGGGCCAGCTCGCCGTTGTGCGTCGACGGGCCGTCGGCGATCAGGTCGCCGGCGGTCACCCCTTGACCCTCCGACACGAGGGTCCGGTGGTTGATGCAGGTGTTCTGGTTCGAGCGACGGAACTTGGAGAGCCGGTACGCCTTCTTGCCCAGCGTCGTGCCCAACCGATCCTTCTGGCCCGGGGCGTACTCGATGGTGACGGTGTCGCCGCTGATCTCGGTCACCACGCCGTCGCCCTCGGCCACCAGGACGTCGCCGGCGTCACGGGCGGCGCGCGCCTCGACGCCGGTGCCGATGTAGGGAGCTTCCGGCACCACCAGGGGCACCGCCTGCTTCTGCATGTTGGCCCCCATGAGGGCGCGGTTGGCGTCGTCGTGCTCGACGAAGGGGATCAGTGCGGTCGAGACGGAGACGATCTGCTTCGGGGAGACGTCCATGAGGTCCACCTCGGAGGGCGGCACGAAGTCGATCTCGCTGGTCGTCCCGTAGGAGGTGTTGACCGCGCCCATCCGCACGCCGGTGCCTTGAGGGCCTCGGCGGACGAGCACGCGCTCCTCGGTGAAGTTGCCCTGCTCGTCGACCGCCGCATTGGCCTGGGCGATGACGTGCTCCTCTTCTTCGTCCGCGGCTAGGTAGCTGACCTCGTCGGTCACCCGGCCATCCACCACGGTGCGGTAGGGCGTCTCGATGAACCCGTACTCGTTGACCCGGGCGTAGGTGGCCAGGGCACCGATCAGGCCGATGTTCGGGCCCTCGGGCGTCTCGATCGGGCACATGCGGCCGTAGTGCGACGTGTGCACGTCCCGCACCTCGAACCCGGCGCGCTCACGGGAGAGGCCGCCCGGCCCGAGGGCGGAGAGGCGGCGCTTGTGGGCCAGACCCGACAGGGGGTTGTTCTGGTCCATGAACTGGCTGAGCTGGCTGGTCCCGAAGAACTCCTTGACGGCGGCCACCACCGGACGGATGTTGATCAGCGTCTGGGGCGTGATGGCCTCGACGTCCTGCGTCGTCATGCGCTCACGCACGACCCGCTCCATGCGGGAGAGCCCCACCCGGACCTGGTTCTGGATCAGCTCACCCACCGAACGGATCCGGCGGTTGGCGAAGTGGTCCTGATCGTCGATGCGGTAGGTCGACTCGCCGTCGGCCATGTGCAGCGCGAGGTGCAGCATGTAGGTGGCCGAGGCCAGGATCTCCGACGGGCTGAGCACGCTCTGGTTGGGGGCGGGCTTCTCGATCTCGATCCCGAAGAGGTCCGAGAGGCGGTCGATCTCGGGCCCGAGCTTGCGGTTCAGCTTGTAGCGGCCGACCCGCGTGAGGTCGTAGCGCTTGGGGTTGAAGAAGGCGTTCTCGAAGTACACGCGGGCCGCTTCGGCCGAGAGCGGCTCACCGGGGCGGGCGCGCTTGTAGATCTCGAGCAGCGCCTCCTCACGGGTGGGCGTGAGGTTGCGCTCCTTCTCCCACTGGCCCTCGAGGAAGTCGAAGTGGCGGACGAACCGGTCGAGGAACGCCTCGTCGCCGTAGCCGAGGGCGCGCAGCAGCACGAAGAGGGAGAGGCGGCGCTTGCGGGCCACCCGGCAGCCGGCGGTGACGTCCTTGCCCGGCTTGGCCTCAATGTCGAGCTCGATCCACTCCCCGCGATAGGGGTGGATGGTCCCGGTGAAGACCGTCTTGACGTCGCGACCGGGCTGGAAGATCACACCAGGCGAGCGAACGAGCTGGCTCACGACCACCCGCTCGGTGCCGTTGACGATGAAGGTGCCCCGGTCGGTCATCATCGGGAAGTCGCCCATGAAGACCGTCTGTTCCTTGATCTCACCCGTCGTGGCATTGAGGAAGCGCGCCCGGACGAAGACCGGGGCGGCATAGGTCATGTCCTTTTCCTTGCACTCCTCCACGGTGAACTTCGGCGGGGGCCGCAGGTCGGGGTCGCTCGGGTCGAACTCCAGCTCGAGGCTGAGCTGCCCGGTGAAGTCCTCGATGGGACTGATGTCCTGGTAGGCCTCAGCGAGCCCCTTGTCGAGGAACCACTGAAACGAATCGCGCTGTATGGCGATCAGATCCGGAAGCTGTAAAGCCTCGTTGATGTTGGCGAATGAAACACGTTCGGGACTGCGGGACCGTGAGGACAACGGTCAACTCCTCCCATATGGGATTGCGACGGGTGGGTGCGGGTGCTGCTTGTAGTGGGGACGGGACGACGAAGAGGACAGTGGAAACCGGGTCTGATCAGGGCCCGGGGGCGGTGAGGGCGCGCGTTCACCCCGTGGAATTACGGGAACGACAGACAGAAGGACGCACGGCAACCCTGTATCTTATCCACGGGCGTGCCGGAACACAACCCTTGGGTCGCGCCAGCCGACCCGGGCTGGCGATCAGAGTACGGGCGACGTCCCCCGACGTCAAGGTCCCGGCCCCGGTTCCGGACCCCGGAGCCCGGCCGGAGCCCCCGACTACTTGACCTCGACGGTCGCCCCGGCCGCCTCGAGGGCGGTCTTGGCCTTCTCGGCGTCGTCCTTGTTGACCTTCTCGAGGACCGGCTTGGGAGCCGCCTCCACCAGGTCTTTGGCCTCCTTGAGGCCAAGGCTGGTCAAGGCGCGAACCTCCTTGATGACCTGGATCTTCTTGTCCCCGGCGGCGGTCAGCACGACGTCGAACTCGACCTTCTCCTCCTCGGCGCCACCCACGTCGCCCCCGGCGGGAGCCGCCACCTGAGCGACGGCGACCGGCGCAGCGGCCGTGACACCGAAGCGCTCCTCGAACTCCTTCAACAGCTCACTCAGCTGGATCACCGTCAGTTCGGCGATTCCATCGAGGATCTGGTCCTTCGTCAGGGTCCCTGCCATCTGGATGGCCTTCCTTTCTTTCCTGCGGTCTTGTCTGTCTTGTCTGTGATCGGACTTGTCTGTGATCGGACGATCGTGTCGTGCGCGTTCGGGTCGAACGGAGCCGCTAGTCGGCGGCGGTCTCCGGGGCCTCGGCCGCAACGTCGGATGCTTCGGCCGCCACAGCGGGGGCCTCGGCCGCAGCATCGGGTGCCTCGGTCGCCACCTCCGGGGCCTCGGCCGCGGGTGCTTCGGCTGCAACATCGGGTGCCTCGGTCGCCACCGCCGGGGCCTCTGCCGCGGGTGCTTCGGCTGCAACATCGGGTGCCTCGGTCGCCACCGCCGGTGCCTCGGCCGCCGGAGCGTCCGGCAGAGTCTCCCCGGCGGCCTCCCTCTGCTCGATCAGGGCGGCGATTCCGTAGGCGAGATCGCGGGGGAGGGCCTCGAGGAGTCCCGCCATCTGCCGCAACGGCGCCGCCAGGGCACCGGCGATGCGGGCCAGGAGTACGTCGCGCGGGGGGAGGTCGGCCAGGGCGGCCAGGTCCGAGGAGGAGAGCAGCGAACCATCGGCCAGTCCACCCTTTATGACCAGGAGGGGGTTGGCGCGGGCGAAGTCCTTCAGCGCCTTGGCCACCGCGCTGACGTCGCCCTGCACGAAGGTCAGCGCCGAGGGCCCGGTGAGGTACTCGGAGAGGGGTTGGTACTCGCCGCCGTCGACGGCTCGTCGCACCAGGGTGTTCTTGAAGATCCGGTAGTCGCCCCCCACGGCCGCCAGCGCGGCGCGCAGCTGGCCCAGCTCGGACACCGACAGCCCCCGGTACTCGCTGACGATCGACGCGCTGGACTCGCCGATGCGCGTGCGCACCTCGTCGACCACGGCGATCTTGTGGGTCATCTGTGCGTTCTGCGTGGCCATTCGTTGTCCTCCACCGGGATCAACCGCCCGGCGACGGGCCAGGATCTCCGGTGTGCGACGGAACGGGACCGGCATGGGGCCGGTTCTCGCAGGTGTCGCCTCGTCAGGCGGGCCCTCTCGGGCCCCTTCCGCACCCTTGGGTGCACCGGAGGTCTGTGGCGTCTGAGTTGGTGCTCATCCGCCGGGGCGGTGAGCTGTGGGTGAGAGCGTAGTACGGGTGATCGGCACCTGCCCCATCGGTCAGGCGGAGGCGGCGAGCTCCTCGTCCATGAAGCGGGCTCGAGCGGGGTCGATGTGCACCCCCGGGCCCATGGTGGTGGCGACCGTCACCGACAGCAGGTAGCGACCCTTGGCCGAGGCGGGCTTCGCCCTCTGCAGCTCCTCGATCACGGCGTGCAGGTTGGTCACCAGCTGCTCACGGGTGAACGACGCCTTGCCGATGCGGATGTGGACGTTGCCGATCTTGTCGGTGCGGTACTCCACTCGTCCGCCCTTGAACTCGGTCACGGCCTTGCCCACCTCCATGGTGACGGTGCCCGTCTTGGGGTTCGGCATGAGTCCGCGAGGCCCCAGCACCCGTCCGAGCGTTCCCACCTGACCCATCAGGTCGGGGGTGGCAATGGCCACGTCGAAGTCGAGGAACCCGCCGCTGACCTTGGCCACGAGGTCGTCGGCACCCACCACGTCGGCGCCGGCGGCCCGAGCCTCGGCGGCCTTCTCCCCGGCGGCGAAGACGGCGACGCGCTCGGTACGCCCGGTGCCCGATGGAAGCGACAGCGTGCCCCGCACGATCTGGTCCGCCTTGCGGGGGTCGACACCCAGACGCACCGCCAGCTCCACGGTCTCGTCAAAGGAGGCGCTGGACAGCTTCTTCACCAGGTCCACCGCCTCGGAAACGCCGTAGAGCGCGCCGCGGTCCACCTGAGCCAATGCTTCTCGATACTTCTTGCTGCGCTGGGCCATCTTCTCTCTCCTGTGCTGCGTTCGTTTAGCCGGCGACCTTGATCCCCATGGAACGTGCTGTTCCGGCGACCTGCTTCTTGGCCGCTTCGAGGTCGGTCGTGTTGAGGTCCTTCAGCTTCACCTGCGCAATGTCGGCCAGCTGGGCCTCGGTGATGGTTCCCACCTGCTCCCGGCTCGCGGTCGCGGAGCCCTTGGCCACCCCGGCCGCCTGGCGCAGGAGGACCGGCGTCGGGGACGTCTTCAGCACGAAGCTGAACGTGCGGTCCTCGTAGATGGTGATGTCCACCGGTATGACGGTGCCCCGCTGGCTCTCGGTGGCCGCGTTGTACTGCTTGCAGAACTCCATCGTCTGGACGCCGTGCGGCCCGAGAGCCGTTCCCACCGGGGGGGCGGGGGTGGCCGATCCGGCCTCGAGCTGGATCTTGACCACGGCGAGGACCCGCTTCTTGGGTGCCATCGTCTCTTGTCTCCTTCTTCTTCTTCGTGCGTTCGCTTACAGCTTGGCGACTTGGCTGAACTCGAGCTCCACCGGAGTCTCGCGGCCAAAGATGTTGACCAGCACCTTCAACTTGAGCTGGTCCTCGTTTATTTCGGCGATCTGGCCCGAGAAGTCGGCGAAGGGCCCTTCCTTGACGCGGACGGTCTCGTCGACCTCGTACTCCAGGCGGGGGCGGCTGCGCTTGGTGGCCGACTCCACGCCCTCCACCTTGACCTGGAGGATGTTCTCCACCTCGCGGCGCGAGAGCGGCGTCGGCTTGGTGCCCGGCCCCACGAACCCGGTCACCCCCGGCGTGTTGCGAATGGCCCCCCACGTATCGTCGTCGAGGTCGCAGCGGACGAGGAGGTACCCCGGGAACACCTTCTTCTGGACGGTGACCTTCTTGCCACCCTTGAACTCGACGACGTCCTCCATGGGGATGACGACCTCGAACACCCGGTCCTCGATGCCCCGGGAGGCCACCACGTTGCCCATGTTGGAGCGCACCTTGTTCTCGTAGCCCGAGTAGGTGTGCACGACATACCAGCGGCCCGGCCGATCGTAGGGGCTCTCGACGGGGACGATCTCTTCGTCCGCGCCTTCCCAACCCTGTCCCTCGGCTCCGCCGCCGACGTCCTGGTCGTTGCTGGCATCGAGCACCAGGTCCGGCTCACCCAGCCCGGCCGCGCTCTCGGCTGTGTCGTGGGCACTCACAGATAGGTCCTCCGCATCGCTGTCGTTGGTGTCTGTCATGTCACTCAGGGTCACTTGGAGAAGAGAAGCGTCACGAGCTTCCCGAAGGCCAGGTTGAGTGCGAAAATGAGGCTGATCATGATCAAGAGCGTCGTCAGTACCACCGACGTGTAGTTGAGCAGCTCGGCCCGGGACGGCCATGCCACCTGGCGCATTTCGTCCCTGATCTCACGGACGAACTGGACCGGCGACGTCCGTTTGCGACCCGAAGGTCGCTTCCCGGGGGTCCGGGCGGCCCGCCCACCCGTACCCAGACCACCGGCAGGCGCGCGACGGGTGGACGGCGACCCGTCGGCCTCCATCTGCCCTTGGCGCTGCATCATGCGCTTGGTTTCGCGGTTCACGAGTTGTGCCTCACATCAATGTCGGGTGCTGTCTTGAGGATCCGGTACTTCGGGGCAGGGCAGGAGGGACTCGAACCCCCAACCGCCGGTTTTGGAGACCGGTGCTCTTCCAGTTGAGCTACTGCCCTCGGTAGGCTGCCTTAGGCTTCCGTCCGGCAAAAGGTTCGTCCCCTTGACCTGGGGAACAGCCAGCCAGAGTAGCACCGGCCGGCCGGGGCCGGTTCAGCGGGTCTCCTTGTGCACCGTGTGCTGGCGGTCCCACCGGCAGAACTTCTTCATCTCAATCCGTTCCCGGTCGTTGAGCTTGTTCTTGGTGGTGATGTAGTTACGCCGCTTGCACACCTCGCACGCCAGCGTGACCTGCACTCTCTTCTCGTTCTTCGCCATGTGTACGTCCTTCCTTCTCGTTGCCCCGGGGTACCGCCCCGGATCTGGTAGCGGCGGCGGGACTCGAACCCGCGACAACACGATTATGAGCCGTGTGCTCTGACCAACTGAGCTACGCCGCC
>Ga0302326_10003806_pt1 | contig 35388 bp, 37 predicted proteins | sample Palsa_T0_3_FD_202264 | JGI IMG/M metagenome (GOLD analysis project Ga0302326, IMG submission 202264) | Peat permafrost microbial communities from Stordalen Mire near Abisko, Sweden - Palsa_T0_3 | ecosystem: Environmental > Terrestrial > Soil > Palsa > Peat permafrost | place: Sweden: Abisko...
TGGCCAAACGACGGTCTGGACGATAGGGAATCGGCGTCCCTGTTGGCCATGGAGGGCTCGCTGCCACTGTTCGTGCTTTCTGCCATCCAAAGCATGAATGATCCCCGTTCCTCCTCTACCTGGAAAGTCATCCTGACGTCAGCCCACGAACTGGCTGGAGCCAGACCGGATTTCGATCCAACTATGCGTCAGGACTTTAACTCCTTAGTCATCACCCCTCGTTGGGGGCGCGTTCCTATTGTCGCGGATTGTATGTTGGTCCGCTCTTGATATCTCCTTCCGTCTCACCCATTTCTCATTGACTCCTCATTCGCGCCATAGCTGCCCTGTGCGCCATTCGTCCTCCCTGCTGAAACAAAGGAGATAAGTCGGTATAAGCAGCGGTGGCCTTCGGCGTGCATACTACCTGCCCGAGGGCACGCGATGAACAGTGGATACTACGCAGCCTGTACCGGGCTGATGGCTCGCACTGAAGCGCTCGAGACCATAGCTAATAATTTGGCCAACGTGAGTACTGCAGGATTTCGTGCCAGCCATAACGTTTTTAGCTCGCTTCTCGCGACTACCGGCGACTCACCGCTCTCTGTTCTCAACCAGGACGCCAATGACTATGGCGTGTTGAGCGGTACGCAGCTGGATACTTCTCAAGGCGCTTTGGTGCGCACGGGCAACGATCTCGACCTGGCCATGGAAGGACCTGGTTACTTCGCGGTACAGACCGCAGCCGGCCCTGTTTATTCCCGGGGAGGAAACTTCCGTGTCTCGCCAGTTGGGCAATTGATCACGGCTGCGGGCGATCCCGTCATGGGCGACAACAACCGCCCCATCACGGTGATCGGAGCGCCCGTGTCGATTAGCGCGGATGGCACGATCTCCACCAACGGCGCCATCTTTGGACGGCTGAAGATGGTCGAATTTGCGCCCACGGTGAAGATAAAGAGCGCCGGCGGCACTTACTACACGGCGCCCGCGGGCACCGCGGTTCCTGCCCAGAAATCTCAGGTGCGCCAGGGAATGCTCGAGAGCTCAAACGTCAATCCGATTACCAGCGTCGTCGAGTTAATCACTGCGCAGCGCGAGGTCGAAACCATGCGCCACGTGCTCACCATGTTCAACGCCGAACTCGATAAGACGGCAGCCCAGGAATTACCACGCCTTAGCTGACGTATCTGTCGGAACATGCCGCCTGAACCAGTTGTGAAAGGAACCTTATATGTTTCGTGCGCTCTACACGGCCGCCAGCGGGATGACAGCTCAACAATTGAATTTGGACAACATCGCCAACAATCTCGCCAACTCCAGCACCACCGGGTTCCAGCAGCGTCAGGTAAATTTCACCGACCTTCTGTACCAGAACGAAATCATGCCCGGCGCCGCCGAGACGCAGCAGACGACGGTCGCGGCGGGTCTGCAGATAGGTCTGGGCACCCGGCCCTCGGCAACCGAGATCATCCAGACCCAGGGCGACTTCGCCACCACCGGCAACCCGCTCGATATGGCCATCCAGGGCCAGGGATTCTTTCAAATCCTTTTACCCAACGGACAAATAGGCTACACCCGTGACGGTTCCTTCCACCCCGATGCAGAGGGAGCGCTGGTCACGGCGGATGGCAATCCACTGCAACCCGCCGTGACCATTCCGACGGACGCGATTAGCGTGACCGTCGGCAGCGACGGCACGGTCAGCGTCACCCAGCCAGGCCAGACCGCTGCCACCGAGGTCGGAACCATCCAGACCGCGCTATTCGTCAATCCGGGCGGCCTCAATAGCGTGGGAACCAATATTTATCTGCAGACGACTGCTTCCGGCCAACCGGTGGTAGGAACACCGGGCGGCGCGGAAGGATTGGGAAGCCTGCAGCAGGGCATGCTGGAGCAGTCGAACGTCAGCGTCGTCAATCAGTTCGTGGCCATGATTCTGGCCCAGCGCTCCTACGAATCAAACTCCCGCGTAGTGAAAGCAGCGGATGAAATGTTGCAACAACTAAACCAACTTTCCACATAGAAGGAAGAAACGGGCAGAGAGGCTATATGAGGGCCAGATGGTTATCGATTTCGTTGATGGCGGCTATCAGTATGCCGGGGTGGGGGCAATCTCAGTTGCAGGATCGGTTTGCGCTGACAGCAGGACAAGTCGCTCGCGCTCTCTCCGCCGGCGGGGTTCAGACCAGGGAAGATCAGGTGTCGCTGCTTACCCGGGTGGTGGCAACTGAGAGCTCTCCTGCGCTGGACATCCTGTCAGTGGAGCCGCTCGGCAAACAGCCTGTGGCAGAGCACTCCCCGATCGGCTCGCGGGTTAGGCTGGGCTGCCATCTACCGGGCAAATGTCTACCCTTCTATGCCATCGTGCGTGGGTTAGAACCTCCGCACGGGCTCGCGTCCACTGCCTCCCACGGCTCCGCCGGCATCAGCAACTCGATGTCGAATGCAAAAATGGACATCACTATGCGTGCCGGCACGCATGCCACGCTGGTGATGGACGATAACCGCTGCCATATCCAGGTCGCCGTCATAAGTCTTGAAAATGGCATCGCGGGCCACAGGATTCACGTCGCCAGTCCTGACCACAAGCAGGTCTATCTCGGGGAAGTGGTCAACGCGAATCTATTGAGGGGGAGCTTCTAATATGAAACCGAGTTTGATGCTTATGAGACGGACCGCCGCCCTCGCGTTGCTCGGAGCCTCTTCGCTCTTCGCCTCCCCCTTGAGCCTGCTGAAGCAACATCCTGCCAAGACTCCGGAGCAACTGCGTGCGGAATACATCGCACGATTGCAGCAGCAGTATGTTCCGGCAGTCGAGGTGGGCAGCGTTGGCAGTCTATGGACCGCCCGTAGCGTTCTAGGCGACTTCTCTTCCGATTACAAGGCCCGCAACCTGAACGACACCATCACCATTCAAGTCGCCGTTCAGACAACGGCCGCGCAGTCTGGCACGGTCGATAGCGAGCGAAGCTTAACCAGTAGCTCCGCCATCACCGGCCTCTTGGGCAGGACTCCTTCGGCCGTCAACCCTTTGCTGTCCGGGAGCTCCTCATCGGTGCTTAAGGGGCAGGGATCGACGGCGTCCAATACCACCTTCTCCACCAACCTTACCGGTCAAGTGATCGCGGTATTTCCAAACGGCAATCTCGTCGTCCAGGCAGAGCGCCAGATCTTCATGAATAATCAGCACGAAAATGTAATTGTGCGCGGCATGATCCGGCCCGGCGATATCGGTCCTGGCAACATTGTGCCCTCCGCTGCTCTCAGTAATCTCGAGATTGAGATGAAGGGCAAGGGAATCATCGCAGACGGAGTTCGTCCGCCGAATGCCATCACGAGGGCGGTTCTATGGCTTTTGAATTTCTGATGGGTAGGCGTCCCAAGCGGGTAAATCGGTACCGGCTCTCTTGGCTTGCCGGTCTTTGGATCCTTTCTTCGCTTGCTCTCTTCGCCTCCGAAACTGTGCACAAGGTACTACTTCGTGACATAACGCAGATTGAAGGCGTGCGCGACAATCAACTGGTTGGATATGGCCTGGTGGCTGGTCTAAACCGTACTGGCGACACCCAGCAGACGTTTTTTACGGTGCAGACTCTGGCCAATGCACTCACGCGGATGGGAGTACAGATCGCGCCCGGCGTTGTGGTCGTAAAAAATGTAGCCGCCGTCTTTGTCACCGCAAACCTGCCGCCTTTTGCCCGCCCCGGAATGAAGCTCGATGTTACCGTGTCGTCGGTAGGCGACGCCAAAAGCATCGTTGGCGGGGTTCTGCTGCTCACTGCCCTCCGTGCGGCCAACGGGCAGGTTTTTGCTGAGGCGCAAGGGCCGTTAGTCATAGGCGGCTACTCTGAGGGTGCAGCCGGCAATATAAGATCCGTTAACCATCCGACCGTCGGCAGGATTGCCAACGGTGGAATCATCGAGCGTGAAGCCGCCGTCGATCTGAGCCGCTTTCGAATCATCTCGCTGCTGTTGCTCAACTCCGACTTTACCGCTGCACGTGACGTCGCCGACGTGATTAACAAGGAGTTTGGCAAGACCATAGCCACTACGCTCGACAGCAACCGTATCGACGTCAATGTTGCCGACAGTGGCGAGCCTTCTGTGCCCATCCTTATCTCGCGCATGCAGAACCTCTCTATCAATGCTCGTTCGCCGGCTAAGGTGGTGGTCAATGAACGCACCGGTACCATCGTCATGGGAGGCGACGTGAGGCTCTCGCCGGTTTCCGTCATCCACGGCAGTTTGACCATCGACGTACAAACCGCAACCGTCGTTTCTCAGCCGCCTCCATACTCTGGCGGAGAGACAAAGACGGTTACAGAAACCAGACTATCGGTGAACGATGCTCCAGCACAATCGATCCAACTGCAAGAGGGGGCGAATGTAGATGAGTTAATCAAAGGATTGCATACCATTGGCGCCACCTCCCACGACATCATAGCGATCCTCCAGGCCATCAAGGCGGCCGGTGGACTCCAGGCCGATCTGGAGGTGATCTAGTGTCTAATGTCTCGACCTTCGGCAGCATACCCTTTTCCCCCATCTCACCGCTGACCACCCAGGCAGACAAGGTCCTGCAGCATCCTGGCTCGGCGGCGACGGAGAACAGCAAAATCGAGAAGTCGGCGAAAGATTTCGAATCCATCCTCCTGGGAAGCTGGCTGCAGCAGGCGGAGCAGAGCTTTGGCACCCTGCCCGGGGGGGACGACGATGGCGACGCCGATGCAGGCAAGGAGCAGTTTGCAGGAATGGCCATGCAGTCGTTGGGGACTTCGATGACCGCGGCAGGCGGCATCGGCATCGCTAAGATGATTTCAAAGCAACTTCATAAGGCCGCAGACGTGGAGGCAGCGGGCGTAGCCAGGACGCCCCCGGCGCACACCGAATAGCCAGCTCAGGCACCCGGATTTCCTGTGCAGCTTGGTGGCTCCGGCGCACTTCATGCGGCTTTCCTTGAAGAAAGCCGCATAAGCGGTCGCGTCCAGTGCAGCGTACAGGAAATCCGGGCCATCGCAACTCTACTGTTTTCAAAGCTTCGACGAACAGATTGAAAATTTTATCTGGAAACGCCGATAGCAGTAACGTTGAGACAGGAGAAGTTGCGATGAAGATTGATGGAATCAGTCCGGTAGAAGCCCAATTGCCGCTTGACACCGTTGCAGCACGGGTTGCAGGCAGTGGGCAAACCGGTACTCAGGGTGCGGCGCAAGACTGGACGTCGTTTCATTCAGACACTAACTCTGTTCTGTCGCTGACTAGCCAGGCGCTAAGTTCTCCTGAGGTTCGCCAGGGTACGGTGGATGCACTTCGCCAATCGGTCAACAGTGGTCAATATCAGGTGGATGCCGCCAAGATTGCTGCCGCCATCAGCGACAGCGGTGGCGAGTAAAACAGGAACCGCCGTAAGAGCGGGCTTCGGCTGGTGCCAGAGTTTCTCGCAGAAAGCCTTATGAATGAATGAAGAAGCAATCCAGACCCACGACCAGCTCGCCGCCGCGTACCTGCTGCAGTTGCAGACGCTGGCGTTCGAGATTTCCGTAGCCATGGATGCTATTGCCGCCAATGCGTTAACCAGCTTTCAAGAAAGTGTCGCCAAGCAGGAAATGCTCTGCGGCGTACTGGCAAACATGGCGAATACCATCAGCAAAAGAGTCAGGTCGTCCGAGCAACCGCTGCTTTTATTGAACGACAGTTCGGTCGAACCAAGGATTCGGGCTGCCAGCGAAGCGATCCGCGAGCTGAATTTGCAATACGCCGCGCTGCTCCGGCACTCCGGGCGATCCATTGCTATTCTCGCATCGCTGTGCAGAACCCACACAGGTCAATTCCAGGAGGCTCGTGGGCCCAGGTCGAAGCGTCAGACCTGGTCCTGCGAGATGTGATCGATGGCGTCTCTGAGTTCCGCACTTTCCTCAGCCGTACAATCCCTGGGCGCTGATACTAGCGCTCTGGAAGTAACAAATAACAACATCGCCAACGCGAACACGCCCGGATACAGCCGGCAGGTACCTGTTTTCCAAGAGGCGGCGCCGACCGAAGAAGGCAACCTCAGCGTGGGCAATGGCGTTGTCCTCGAGGGCTTTCAGAGCGTCCGCGATCAGTTGGTAACGTCGCAGATCCAGCAGGAGACCCAGGCCCAGGGTGGCGCCAATGCCCAACTAGCATCGTTGCAGCAGATACAGCCCACCTTTACCACCTCAACCCAAGACATCGGGACTCAGATGTCGGCCCTGTTCGCGAGTCTTTCCGGTCTTTCGACGGATCCCACCAGCTCTGCTTCACGCGAGGGAGTCCTCGCTGCCGGGCAGAATCTGGCCCAGGCTTTCAATCAAACTTCCACTACATTGACCTCACAGCAGGCCGGACTCAACACCCAGGTCACCCAGGATGTCAGCCAGATTAACCAAATCACGCAGCAGATTGCGGCCTTGAACCCGCAGATTGCCGAGCTTACCGCGACCGGGCAGGATGGTGGAACACTTCAGGACCAGCAGAACCAATTGGTGCTGAATCTATCGGCCCTGACCAATGTCTCCGTAACCCAGACCCCGAACGGCGAGACGCTGTCCACCGGAAATGGGACTCCCCTCGTTGAGGGTTCGCAGAGTTTTGCATTGCACACCGCCACCGGCAGCAATGGCATGCAGCAGGTACTGGATCAGAACGGCGTCAACATCACGGCGTCGGTGACCAGCGGCGATCTGGGCGGAAGCATTCAGACCAGAGATCAGACGATCTCTGGTCTGCTGACTTCGCTGGACACGTTGGCCAACCAGTTTGGCACTGCCTTTAATGCGGCGCAGGCAAAAGGCTTCGATCAAAACGGTAAAGCGGGCGCTAACTTCTTCAACGTTCCCTCCACGATTGCAGGGTCGGCGGCTAACATCAGCGTGGCCATCACGGATCCTACCAAAATCGCCGCCAGTTCGGACGGCACCGCCGGAAGCAACGGGAACCTGGCCAATCTGAGCGCCGTGCAGACGACCGCCCTTCCCGCCGGCCAGACTCCCGGTGACGCGTACGCCGGCCTGGTCTTTCAGGTGGGCAGCCTTGCCTCCAGCGCTACGGCTGAATCGACTGCCACCACCGCCAGTCTGCTGCAGCTCAATGACCAGCTCAGCTCAGTTTCAGGGGTGTCGATCGATGAGGAATCCACCAATCTAATCACTTTTCAGACGGCCTACGAGGCCGCAGCCCGAGTGGTCACAACCATTCAAGCAATGTTCTCTGTGACGCTGGCCATGGGCACCGCAGCGGCGGAGTAAACAAGGAAGGGCGCGGCCGACGACCACGCAAAGGATGGTTACAATGCGAGTTGCGAACATGGTTCCCGATATGCAATACGACCTGCAGCTGAGCCAGCAGTCTCTTTCGACCGCGCTGCAGCAGGTGACCACCGGCTTGCGCGTCAACCAGCCCTCCGACGACCCCGCAGCCGCGGCTACGATGTCGATCTCGCTTGCCTCTTCGGCAAACGTAGACCAGTACACAAAAAATATCAGCTCTGTAACCTCTCAGATGCAGACAGCGGACTCATCCTTTAGCTCGATGGTGACTTCGCTGAACACTGCGGTAACGCTGGGCACATCGGGCGCCGGCTCCACCGTTTCTACCGCCAACAAGCAAGCCATTGCCACCGAGCTACAGGGTGTCTTGAGCAGCGTGGTTGCTCAGGCCAACGCCTCTTACCAGGGGGTCTATCTCTTCGCCGGCTCGGCGAGCAGCACCCTGCCCCTGGTGCCTGCCTCCACGACTTACACCTCGGAGGCCGGGACGGTTGCTGCTCCATTGACCGCCGCTTATCCGCTGACCGCTGGTTCGGTCACGAGTATCAGTGATGCGTCCACCGGCAAGACGTTTGTCTTTACGGCAACCGCCGGCGAGACCATCGCCCAACTCTCCACTGCTGTTGCCAATGCCGCGACCGCTGGCACGCTCTCCGCCGGCACGACCGCAACCATCAATGCCACTGGCCAGTTGGCGATCGGCTCGAATTCGAGCTCCAAAGGTATAGTGGTCTCCACCAATGATCCTGCCCTCGGCGCAATGAATGCCCTTCCGGGTACAGAAGTCGCGAATTCCTACGCTTACGTCGGCAACAGCGCCGTAAACACTGTACAGGTGGGTGAATCACTGGGTGTCGCGACCAACGTGCCTGGCGCGCAGTTGTTTACTTCTGGGGCCAACATGATCGGCTCATTGAACGGTCTAATCACCGCCCTGCAGAGCGGGACGAGCGCGCAAATTCAAACCGCGACCACCGCCGTTTCCACGTCATTGAACAGTGTTTCCCAGCAACGCGTTCCCCTGGATAACAGCATCAGCCAGTTGAGCTCTCAGGAGAGCTTCCTGAACCAGGAAACTCTGACCCTGACCACGCAGCAGACTGCGCTCGTCGGGGTCAACCTGGCGACGTCAGCGACTAATCTCGCCCAGGCGGAGACCGCGAACAGTGCCGTCCTCGCTGCTGCCGCGAAAGTCCTACCCCAAACCCTGCTCAATTACCTCTCGCAGGGATAATCTTGAAATCCGCGGCCACCGCTGGGTCCAGCCGGGGCGCGACGAACGGTCGCAGAGGCTGTCCGCAGCTGTACATGGCGAATAGCCCGAATTTGTTACACTTCCTGCCGATTAGCATCGCCCCTCTCTAAGTGGACGACTGAGAATCCCCTTCAGCCAGGGCAAAAGCGAAATCTTTTCAAGAAAAACCAATCGAAACCGCTTCGGCGTTGAAATGATCCTTCGCGATGGTCGATAGAGTGTTTGTCCAAGACGACCTCCCCCTCGACGAAACCGAGCCTCAAAACCAGGGCCCGCAAAAAATGCCGAGCGTAGGCGCCATTTGGCAATCCAAAGGAGCTTCACACCATGGCAATTACCGTCCTGAACAATATCTCCGATCTAACTGCGGAGCAAGCGTTGGGCAACACGCAGGCGAGTCTGCAAAAGACCCTGACCCAGCTCTCGACCGGCCTGAAGATCAACTCCGGCTCCGACGACGCTGCAGGTTTGTCGATTGCAAACGGAATGACGGCGAACATTGCCGCCCTCACGCAGTCCCAGCAGAACGCCAGCAACGGCGTTGGTATGCTACAGACCGCCGATGGCGCCTTGTCGCAGGTCACCACACTGCTAAACCGCGCCGTCACCATTGCCACGGAAGGCTCTTCCAGCGGCATTACCACCAGCCAGTATACGGCGCTCAACACGGAATTTGCGTCGATCAAGTCGGAAATCGATCAGATCGGCCAGTCCACCAACTTCAACGGCGCGAATGTGTTTGCATCCAACGCGCCGGTAAGCTTCAGCTCAACACAGGGAACCACAGGCACTCCACTAACCAGCGCCTCTACATTGGGGGCCAATGAGACCGTAACCATCGCTGACGCAAAAAGCGGCGGTACGTTTGTCTTCAATACAGGCGCTGGCAGCACGGTCGGCGCATTGAACACGGCGATCGCCGGCGCGGTCTCGGCCGGTACTCTCTCTGCCAACGTCACGGGCGCTCTCGTAGGCGGCAAAGAAGTAATCGCGGAAACAACTGACACCAATGGCATCACGGTCAGCACCAACTCTGCTGAACTGGGGCCAATGGTCGCTGCCACCACGGGCGATACCAGCACGGTTTACATCGGCGACGGCACCACCACGGGAGCTGCAAATACCCAGATCACCACCAGTATCGCAGCCCTTTCTTCAGCCGCATTAGGCCTAGGTGCTGCCGGCGTTGCCCTCGACAGCTCAACCGATTCGCAGACAGCGCTGACGGCAATCAATGCCGCCATCACCAATGTCTCCGCCCAGCGTGGCACCATCGGGGCTTCCGTCAACCGGCTCAACGCGGCAACCACCGTTATGAGCGACCAGGTCACGAACCTGCAAAGCGCAGTCAACAGTCTGCAGAATGCCGACATCGGCACCACCGTGGCCAACATGACCCAGTACAACGTTCTGGAGTCGACCGGTATGGCGGCTCTACAGCAGGCAAACCAGGCCCAGCAGGCCGTGTTGAAACTGGTCCAGTAAGGTAACCCGACAAGCAACCTAACACGGGAGGTGGCGCCGCAAGGTTCCACCTCTGCTTCATCCTCCACGAGTCGATCCCTTGATTTGTCTTCCATTGGTTCTTCAGCAATTTAGAGATTCCCCGGCGATGGCGCGAATTCAGCGGCCGGCGGGTGCGCAATAAAGCCTTCCCCCGGAAAAGCCAGGTAAAAGTCATGAGTTCAGTTTCCGCAGTCAATTCGCTGATAAATGGAACCACCACCAACACTCCTTCGATCAATATCAGCTCCATCCTGGCCGCTACCAGCGGCAACACGGCCGCTCTCGACGTCACCGCTGCGGTCGCGGCGGGTATTTATGCGGACCGCGCACCAGAACGGGTATGGCAGGCTGATCAGACCACACTCACCAGCCAGACAACCGCTCTGACCGCGATCCAGACTGCGACCACAGCGGTCGCAACGGATCTGGCATCGTTGAATACCCTGACCGGACCCCTGGCGGCAAGAACGGTAACATCATCCGGCAGTGACGTCACCGCAACTGCGGCTACCGGCACTGTCGCCGGCGACCACGTGGTTGTGGTCAATAGCTTAGCCAGCACCGGAGCGTGGTATTCCAGCCTTGCCAGCAGTCCGACGGCAACGCTGCCCTCGTCCTCCTTCACCCTAACCACTACGTCTGGTCTTTCCGCAACCATCGCAACCGGGAGTGGCGCTGTGGGCGATACGCTGAACGATCTTTCCAATGCCATCAATGGGGACGGTCTCGGTGTTACCGCTTCTGTAGTGAGCGACTCGACCGGCTCCAGGCTTGCGATTATCTCCGACACCTCCGGTAGTGCGGCCGATTTCTCGATATCTGAGCCCTACACCTCGTGGACCGCTCCTGTGATACCCGCAGGAGAAACGTTGGGTGCCAACAGCCTTACGATGACAAGTGCGACCACTCCCGCAACCACTGCAACCATCGCCACTACTTCCGGCGAAAACTATACCCAACTGGCTGCCGCAATCAACGGCGTCACACCCAGTCTTGGCGTTACCGCGACAGCAACCACCGATGCGAGCGGCAACCAGTCGCTAGCCATCACCAGCAACAACGGCACAACTCCCTTCACCATCAATGAGCCGAGTGCGAGCGGCTCGGCCTTTTCCTTTACCCAGGCCACCGCGGGAGCCAATGCCAGCCTGACCGTCGACGGCGTCCCCGTCAGCAGCGCGAGCAACACGGTCGCCGGAGCCATCAGTGGAGTTACTTTGAACCTATTGGGTGCGGCTCCCGGCGTCCCTGTAGATCTAACAGTGGCCTCCAATGCGGCCCAGGTCTCAACCGCGATTAACCAGTTTGTCACCGACTACAACACGGCCATCGGCCTGGTGAATACACAGTTCACCATTGGCAGTTCAGGGACAGAGGGGGTGCTGGCCTCCGATACCACCGTTGTCAACCTGCAGAGCACGATGGAGCAGGCGCTCAACTATACGGCTACGCCCGCAACCGGTACTACGACCACAGTGTCAACCCTCAACGACTTGGGCATCACCCAGAACACTGACGGCACGCTCAGCGTCGATACCACTACTCTGAACAACGCGCTTACTAATAATCCCGGCGACGTGCAGAATTTTTTTGAGGGCCCTGCACTCAACGGCTTTGCCAATTCTATGACCAACGCGTTGACCGCTTATACCGAGCCGTCAACCGGCGCCTTTTCGGTAGACCTTACCGGCATCAGCTCCTCAAGTGCAGATATCACTTCGCAGATCAACAGTTTTGAGACAAATTACATCGCCAACCAGCAAACGGTCCTGACCGCCGAGTACAGCTCTGCTGAGGTCGCGCTGCAGCAACTACCCGCGGAAATGGCAAATATACAGGCGGAACTGGGTAATTCCGGGAGCAAGAACTCATGAAGCTAAGTGAAACAGAACTGTCTTATCGCAGATCGGCCATCGAGGGCGCGAGCCCCATCGGTCTGATGATCGCACTTTTCGACACATTGGTTGGCGATCTACGCCGGGCCGCCTTCGCCCTGCGCAAGAACGACATCGAGACGCGGTGCAGAGAGTTGAACCACGCTACGCTGGTGCTCGGCCAGCTGAACGAATGGATCGATCCGGAAAACGGCGGAGAGTCCGCCCGGACCCTATCGAGATTTTATGCATATCTGCGAGCAAAGATGATGGAGGCTGCGGTAACTCAATCAGCCAATCTGCTCGAAACGCAAATAAACATGATCTTGCATGTAAGAAGCGCCTGGCAGAAGCTTGATGCTGGACCGACGGAGACGCCGGCAAGGCCAGCCGAAAACCCGGCCCAGCAACTGAGTGCGCCTTCTACGCCCACACCCGAGGCAAAGGTCGAAAGAATTCCATTTTCCCAATCCGGTTAACACCAACAAGGAGTGATTCATGAGCACAACAAAAATGTCCTACAAGCCATCGGCCATCGAGGGCGCGAGCTCGATTGGTCTGATGGTCGTCCTGTTTGATACCTTGGCCGTTGATTTGCGCCGCGCGGTCGCCGCCCTTAACAAGAGTGACATCGAAGCCCGCTGCAAAGAATTGAACCACGCAACGCTGGTCATCGGACAGCTGGACAGCTGGGTCGACTTAGACAAAGGTGGAGAGTCCGCGCGAAATCTAGCCGGATTTTATGCATATCTGCGCGCAAAGATGATGGAGGCGGCGGTAAGCCAATCTGCCAAGCCGCTCCAAGCGCCGATTGAAATGATCCTGCGAGTGAGAACTGCCTGGCACCAGCTAGATGTCGCTCCCCACCAGGGAACGGAAAAAACGATTGCAAACACGGTAACTACCTCTACCGCGGCCGTATCCGGGAAAAAACAGAAAAGAATTCCTTTCTCTCAATCCCGCTGATCTGCGAATCAGCAACGAGGAGAAGATCCGGGGTGACCGGCGCGAGGACGCGCCGGCCCCGTCTCCCTTGAGTGCCCTTGGGGTTCCTTCGAGTTCCCGAACCGTGTGCTTGCGAGAGTACTAGCGAGGCCCCGTCGGTCCTCAGGTATCTCAGCGAGGCGAGTGATGAAGGCATTGGTGGTAGACAGTTCGAACACCATGAGATCCGTCCTGCATCGAATACTCTCCATGCGCGGCTTCGAGGTGACTGAAGCAGATAATTGTCGCCAGGCTATGGATGTTCTCCGTGTAATGGGCCCCGCGGATCTGGTTCTGGTTGATTGGATTGTTCACGAAATAGACGGCTTGGAGTTCGTGACACGTTTGCGCCATGAGTCTGTCGAATACACCAGGGTTGTTATGCTGGCGACGGCCGAGCCAGGCACGCGCGAACTCCACGGAGCGCTCATGGCTGGCGCCGATGGTTATCTCGTAAAACCTTTTACCGGCCTGCAAATCGATGCGAAGTTGGCACAAGTTGGCCTCACCTGGCGATTATGATTGCTCCTCGGATGTTACCCTGTAATCGACGGTCTCGCCTGCCGCCGTGTCGGCTCCCAATTTCCCTAGTCCCAAGTACTCTCGATAACTACTACCATCGTGGGTTTGTCACTCCCCTATGTGAGCCATAGCTCTAGTTGATAGAAGAAACTCTCTTGCCGATAGTAAGTCTATAAGAATGTGGCAGATGTTGGCTCGGAACTGAAGTAAGCTTACTCGCAAGGCGCCAGCAGGCTATTGCAGTAGGAGTGTACCAATGATCGCCAGCAAATTGCGCCTGTTTTCCCAAGATAACTTCGGCCCCCCAATTGCCCGCAGTAAGTCATGGATGTCTTGCATCTCCGGGCATTCCGTGAGGAGACCTCATCGTGGATAAGAGCACATTGGGTGGAATTGGACTCGCGGTCGCGGGAATCTCCGTTGGTTTATATCTCGACGGCGGTAAAGTCGGCCAACTGTTGCAGCCCACCGCAGCCCTGATTGTCTTCGGGGGCACGCTTGGGGCGGTGATGGTACAGTTTCCGCTTTCGGTTGTGAAGCAGGCAGTGGGGCAGTTGAAGTCGGTCTTCATGGGCTGGAAGGACCCCGCCCCCCAGCTGATCGAAGATTTGACTCGCTACGCCTTGAGAGCCCGCCGCAATGGTCTGACGTCTCTTGATGCGGAGCTTGAGTTGATCCAGGATCCATTCCTGAAAAAAGCCATGACGCTTGCCGTAGATGGCATTCATGCACCCGATCTGCGGCAGAGAATGGAGTTCGAGATGGACAGTGAGGCTGATAGAGAGGATTTGATACCTCAGGTCTTCGAAGCCGCCGGCGGTTTTGCCCCCACGATCGGCATTATCGGCGCCGTGATCGGTCTCATTCAAGTCATGCAGCGGTTAGAGAATATTAATGAAGTCGGCAAAGGTATCGCAGTCGCGTTTGTCGCGACCATCTATGGAGTGGGTTCAGCGAACATTCTCTTCCTCCCTTGTGCTGGACGGATCAAGATCTTGATGCGCAGACGGCAGGTCCTGCGCGAATTGATGCTCGACGGGGTGATCTCCATCGTGGACAAGATCAACCCGAGAGTCTTCGAAGCCAGGTTTGCCACCTACCTGGGCGGCCCAGCCGCAGCGGCCAGAGTCGCACGATTGGTGGCCAAATGAGAGAGCGGAGAAGGCGCCGGGAACATACAAATCACGAGCGCTGGCTGGTATCCTATGCGGATTTCATGACTCTTCTGTTCGCCCTTTTTGTGGTCCTTTTCGCTTCTTCTCATCACGACAAGAAGACCATCCAGAGCGTATCTCAAGCTGTCAAGAACGGGTTTCAGGAGATGGGGGCCTTTTCCGGCAGTGACAGCGCGGCTGATAATTCGCGCGTAATGGGTCCAACCAGCACCGGTGAAGCCAGGCCGAGCACAGTGCCCGCGAACGCTGGCATTGACATGGTCGAGTTGCAAAGGAAGCTCCACAAGGCGCTAGGAAAAGAAATTGAGCGCCAGGAAGTTGTCTTGCGCATGACCCCTGAGGGTTTCGTCATCAGCCTTCACGAACTGGGGTTCTTTGACAGCGGAGAAGCCAGGCTCATGCCTGGAGCGGAAGACAAGATTAAGCGGATTGCGGTCGTGCTGATGCAATATGGTCTCGATATGCGGGTAGAAGGGCATACCGATGACGTGCCGATTCACAATGCGATGTTCGCTTCTAACTGGGATCTGTCGACCGCGCGTGCGATGGCGGTAGCAATGATGTTGCTCAACGAATCCGGCGTTGACCCCGAGCGCATGTCGATTGCAGGCTACGCGCAGTATCATCCATCTGCCAGCAACGACACTCCAGAGGGTCGCAGAGCAAATCGTCGGGTGGATATTGTAGTTGTCTCGAGTCCCCGGCCCGCTGCAGTTGCCCCGAGTGCCCCGCGTTAGCTCTGGAGCCCTCGCAACGTACTTCCCGCTGCTATCAAGGCTTTAAAATAGTATGTGGCGCTGTCAGCTACCAATTCATCGGGGTGCGGCAAACCCTGGGAATCCCCTCCGTGTTCTTCGTATCTGCACAGTGCTAATGCCCTGCCCATCCCCTCCTCAGACCCGAGCAGTGCTTCCTGGATGCGGGAGTCCACAGAGATGAGATCTACCAGCTTCTTCATGGGGATGTTCAACATCTGATCCATCATGGAAAGCATACCGAGCATATATAGTTCTGCCGCGTTCTGCTTCAATATTGGCGCCAGAGACTCACAAAAGAAAGCTCGCTCAAGTGCTTGTTCCGCGTCCCTGTCCACTGCCGAGCGAGACAAGTTACCGGCGAGAACGACGGTGACCAGCTTCCGAAAGGCATCTTCACCCACTGTGTTCAGAGCCGCCTGAATCGTTGATATCCGATGGCGAAGTCCACAGGCGGCGGAATTGGCAAGCCGAAGCAGTCGGTAGCAGAGGGACGGCTCCATCAGTAAGAGGCGTTCAATCTGATTCGTATCCATGGGAGTATCAGCTAGTGCGGCAAAAAGCTGGAGATAGACGGTCTTTGCGGCAGATATTTGCGCTTCTGCAATGATCTCCGGTCGAGCATGGAAATAACCTTGAAAGAGCGTGTTACCTTCCGCTTGTGCGGCTCGCATCTCAACCAGCGTTTCGACTTTCTCTGCCAGGAAGATAGTCTTTTTGCCAAACATCTTGTATATCTCGTGCCTCTCGGCGGGATCAGAAGCACGAAAGTCCACCTTAACGTAATCAACGATCTCGACCAACTCACCTTTGCTTTCGTCGGGAGAGAAGTCATCCAGAGCCAGGCGAAAGCCAGCCTGTTTGAGCTGTTTGCATGCCCTGACAAGTTCCGCATCAGCAACCACACTTTCCAGAATTTCCAGAACCACAGTTCGGCTCGGCAGCAACATTACGCTCATGTTGACCAGCGCATTGCGCGTACAGTTGATAAAAAGATTTTGGCAGGAAGAGCAGGCAATCATCGATAGGCAGCTGTCAATGGTCTGATTTGTGGCGTCTTCGATATCCCCGCTGAAGGTGTTTTCCGTTCCAGAACGAAACAGCAGTTCATACCCAAAGAGGCCCATCTTCGCGTCGAAGATAGCCTGTCTGCCGATAAACCTTTGTCTATTTGATGTTGCTACAGACATAAACATCTAACCAGCCGCTGGCATGAAAAGAAAGATAGCCGACGAAGACGGTTGCTCTAAACTGGCGCAGACTGGGCAAATATAGTGAACTTACCACCCTGGTAACCATCGACCAGGACATTGAAATAGCTCCTGTGGTCTGGCTTTTTGAAGACCTTTCCCGCAGTGCCGTCGATGAGCAGTGGATCTGCTACCATCCTGACGAAGACCGCCCGCCCTTCAGTGGTAATCACCGCTGAGGTAATGTTCAGAACCTCGTGAATCGCATCGCGCAGGAGTTCTTCAACGGGGCTTACCGCTAGATGCTCCTTTACCGAGGAATCCGGAAGGCCCACCAGTACTCCCGCGAGCGAGCCAAGTAGCGGCAGGTCGGACTTGACGACGATCGCAGTCTCGCCGGGAAGAACGGCGTAAATGCCATATATCTGCTTGATCTTTGTCTCCGGTGCGGCGGTTGTCTGCGTGAAGGTCACTTTGCGGCCGATCAAATCGCTAAAATGCTTAGACAGCGCATAAGGCGTCGGCTCTGACATGGTTTAGCACTTGCCCAGAATCGGGGACAACGCCTCTTGTATGGTTTCCGGACTAAACGGCTTGGTGATCAGGAAGCTTGCTCCCGATCTCATTGCCAACTCTCTGATCGTCGCCGATGCCTCTGAGGTGATGAAGCCAAAAGGTACCTTGTTTGCCGACGCCCTCACCTGTACCAGGAAGTCAATGCCCGACATTTCAGGCATGTTCCAGTCGGAGAGAATGAGCTTTGGTTGTTCCTCACGCAGCTTTTCCAGAGCTTGGGCCCCATTTTCCGCTTCGCCCACGGTTAACCCACGAAAACCAGCCTGCCGAATCGCCCTCTGAACGATCCCACGCATAGTCTTGCTATCGTCCACTAGAAGAATATCCATGCCGCTGCCTCGTCCACTGGAATAACTTGTTGTCTAGATCTCTATCGGCATATCGCTACGAATCTGTCAGGCTTAAAGCTCAAATTAAATGAAGCCGGCTCAATGCGGGGCGGGACAGAGTCTTAGCGAACGTCGAGATCAATTGCGTAATCGGCTTCCCGTGAGTCTTCACGGTGCGACGGCCAGGAGTGTGACCCAGAACGGTCCTTCAGCGCACTCAAACCCAAGCCTATCCTGGACTTCGGGCCCACAAACCCTCAGCCCATAGTCGCTGCCATCGGTAACTGAGGGCATCGAAAGGCTCAGCCCCGTCGTCACGGCACACTTCATATTTCCGCCGATCATGTTGGCCAATTCGCCCAGGACGTCGCGCACGTCGTCGTTCACCTCGTCGGGTGGATCCATGGAAAGAAACCGGCCGGCGAATCGGCAAGCCTCCCATCGGTTGCACTCGAACAAAAGCGCTCCGTTCCAATCGCCGGACAGGTGAACGGCGGATGTCAACTGATCATGGGAAGGAGACCACATGATCTCGCTTGGGAGCACTTCAAGGTTCATCATAGTGATGAATACTGACTCCACAATTTGCGTCAGCATCTCTGCGTTCACTTGAGTTAGCACCGCACTCCTTTCACCGAGCGACATAGACAGTCACGTTGCCCACTGTCAGTCGGTCAAACCGCTCCTCAAGGCTGATGGCCGTTTCGGCGCCCCCTAACAGCAGACACCCGCCTCGAAATAACGTGCTGTGGATTTCCTTCATGATGTTTCGCTTGGTTTCGTTGTCGAAATAGATCATCACGTTACGGCAGAACACCAAATCGAAAGGCCCGAGGGTGCGCATGCTCTTGCGCAAATCAATCGTCTCAAAACGAACCATTCGGCGGACGGCGTCACTTAAGTGCCAGTCCAGGCCAGATCGCCGAAAGTACTTCACTAACAGCGCCGCCGGCAGTCCACGATTCACCTCGATCTGCTTATAAATGCCAGCCCGGGCACGTTCCACCACCTTCTCGGAAAAGTCGGTACCGAGAATTTGAATGTTCCAGTCCTGCAATCCGTTTTCCAGCAGCACCATGGCCAGCGTATAAGCTTCCTGTCCGGTTGAGGACGCAGCCGACCAGAAGCGCAAGGTGCGGGTATCCCGTCGCTCCTCCTTCAACTTGGGCAACAAAACCGTCCGTATCACCTCGTACTGGGCGGGATCGCGGAAAAAATAGGTCTCGTTGGTGGTCATGGCCTCAACCACCTGGTGGGCGAGCTCAACATCGTGCTTAGCACGCAGCAGCGTGCACAGGTCATTGATGGAACCGAGGCCGTGTTGCTTGACGATGGGCGCGAGGCGGCTTTCAAACAAGTAATGCTTGTCATCTTCGAGCACGATGCCCACCTGGGAACGGACGTGCTCCTGCAGGAAGCGATAGTTCTCCGGGAAAATCTCTCTGCTCAGTGTCCGGCTCTCCATGCAGTCTCTCTTAGCCTCTGCTCGTAATGCCCGTAACGCTAAGGATCTCAGTCACAACTTCATCGAGCGCAAGCACCCGGTCCGCAAGGCCGGCATTCGCCACCGCACCGGGCATACCCCAAACGACACTCGATGCCTCATCCTGTACCAACACCCTGGCCCCTCGTCCCTTGAGAAGCTTCACCCCATGCAATCCATCCTGCCCCATACCAGTCAGTACGACAGCCAGCACCGCGCCGCCATATGACTCCGCCACCGACGCAAACAACGCGTCAACCGCGGGACGGCAGGAGTTCTGTCGCGGCGACTGATCCAGACATACGCGCGTGACCCCGCCGGTGGAGGCTACCTTCATGTGAAAATCTCCCGGCGCAATCAGAATCCTTCCCGCTTCAACCGGCTCACCCTCGCTTGCCTCCTCGACCTTCAGTTGGCAGGTGGCGTTAAGACGTTCGGCAAGCAACCGGGTAAAGAGAGGTGGCATATGCTGCACCAGTAGAATCGGCAACGGGAAGCTCGCGGGGAACGACGGCAGGATCGCACCCAGCGCGCTCGGCCCTCCGGTGGAAACTCCGATCACCACCACTTTGGGCCGCAACTTCAAGCCCTGCACGATAGGCCTGGCGCCTGTGACGGGCACAGCTGATATACACGCCGGCGCCGGCGCAGCTACCCCCGCGCTGTATCCGGCGACGCGGAAGAACTGCTTGATTTTCGGGATCAACTCGTCCCGCAGACGGGCCATCGAGCGATCGAGCGAGCCCTCATTCGAAACCTTGGTCACGTAGTCGTCGGCCCCCAGAGTCAAGGCCTCCAACGTTACGGCTGCGCCACGCTCGGTGAGCGTGCTGAACATAATGACGCGCAATTGCGGATACTCGCGTCGAATACGGCGCAGCATTTCCAGGCCGTTCATGTCGGGCATCTCGATGTCCAACGTGATCACGTCAGGATTAAACTGCGGAATTCGTTGTAATCCGATGGCGCCGTTCGAGGCAGTGCCCACCACCTCAATCATTGGGTCCTGCTCCAGCGCTTGCGTGACCAGCCGGCGGATGACCACCGAGTCGTCCACCACCATCACACGGATTCGGTCACCTGGTTGGAGTAAACGCCGGTTCACTACGGCCATGTCTACTCGCTCGCCACGGGAAGAATCCCAACCAGCTCCAGCTTTTCCTTAATGACGTCCTTTGTAAAAGGCTTCATGACATATTCATTGGCGCCCGCCTCCAGGGCGGATACGATGTGGTCCACCTCGGTTTCGGTAGTCACCATAATCACTTTTACCGAAGCAAGTTCGGGGTTCTGGCGCAAGTGCTTGACCAGATCCAGGCCATTCATCTCTGGCATATTCCAATCCGCCAAAACCAAACTGACGGCAGCCTTCTCAGCTTCGATCACTTTCAGAGCATCTTTTCCGTTAACCGCCTCGCAGACCTCGTACCCCAGTTCCCGCAAGATCCTACCCAGAATGATGCGAATTGTTTTGGAATCGTCGACAATGAGTGCTTTGCTCATCATGCATGCACCGCTGCTGCTTGGGCTGACCCGCTAACGGCGTCAGAAAGTGAACTTCGCAACGGCTGCTTGCAGCCGGGCGGCCATCTCGCTTAGTTGCAGAGAGGCCGTCTTGGTATCGTTGGCTCCCTGGGTGGTATTCCTCGCCGCCGTGGCCACACCGCCAATGTTCTTGGCGATATCGTTGACCCCCTGGGCAGCTTCATTCACGCTGCGTCCGATCTCATTAGTGGTCGCCGTCTGTTCTTCTACTGCCGAAGCGATGCTGTTGGAGATATCGTTGATCTGGTTAATGATGGTGGTGATCTCCTCGATCGCCGTAACCGCGCCCTTGGTGACACCCTGGATGGCCTCGATCTTCTGGCTGATCTCTTCTGTCGCTTTGGCGGTCTGCTTGGCCAGCTCCTTGACTTCATTGGCCACCACGGCAAAGCCTTTGCCGGCTTGTCCGGCGCGTGCCGCTTCGATGGTTGCGTTCAGTGCTAGCAGGTTGGTCTGCTGTGCAATCGATGTAATGACTTTGATCACGTTGCCGATTTCACGGCTGGATTCCCCCAACTTCTTCATGGTTTCGTTGGTGGCCGAAGCCACGCTGACGGCGTTCCTGGCTACCCGGGCGGAGTCGTTGGCGTTTTTTGAAATCTCGCGAATCGAAGCCTGCATCTGTTCCGAGGCGGAAGCAACCAAGGCGACATTCTTTGAGACCTCTTCACTGGCCGCCGAAACCACGTTGGCCTGTACCGCGGTCTCCTCCGCGTTGCCCGCCATCTGCTGGCTCACCGTGGTAAGTTCTTCTGAAGAAGAGGCCAACGTGCTGGCATTCTCCGCCGTCGTCTTGAGCGGCTCAACGATGATGTCCAGCGTCTGGTTGAAGCCCTCTATGATCTTGCGGTACGCTCCCTGGTGCCTGCCCGGGTCAGAGCGCACCCCCAACTGCCCTCGTTGCACCGCGTGGCTCATGAATTGGCCATCCGTCACAAGGGCTTCGATCTTGGTTTTTAACACGGCCAGCCATTCATGAATCTCGTCCTGTTCGGAAGCCTCGTCCATGGACGCCGTCATGTCGCCATTGGCAATCTTAGTTACAAATGTCAACAGATCGGTAAGCCACTCCTGTACACCGTTCACCGAGTTCTTCATCTGCTCGTGGTCACCTTTACAGGCAATCTCGACTCTCTCCCGCAAGTGGCCCCCGCGGATCAGCGTGAGGATTCGATTGCCCTCGCCGATCGGCAGCAGTATGGCGTCCAGCATCTCGTTGACGCCTTCAATCACTTTTCGGTCATTGCCCTCGAAGAACCCCGTCCTCCCCCGTTCGCTAAGGCGGCCGTCTCGCGATGCTTCCACCAAACGAAGTATCTCTTGCTCCAGTTGATCCCCTGCTTGGGTCGCCGACACAACCGCGGTTGGAAGATCCAGAACGGCGGCAGCCGCCAATGACTTACCGTTAGGGCCAGAAGATGCTGGGCGGGCTCGTCTCGTCATTTCTCGTGCTCCTTTGCGTTTCTTCCGCGTTGCTGCGCCGTTCCCGCTTTGGCTCCCCACCTTGGCTCTTTGCAGTCAAGGTCCGATTCGGTCAGAAGGTGAACTTGGCAACGGCTGCTTGCAGCTTGGCCGCCATCTCGCTTAGTTGCAGAGAGGCCGCCTTGGTATCGTTGGCTCCCTGGTGGTATTCCTCGCCGCCATCGGAGGGTTCCCCATGATTTCCCCCTCCACCCGTTGTCGCTCCGCGCGAGGGAAAGCGTACCGGGGGCTCGACGCCTCCGTATTTTCTATCGCCTTCGTTTCGCCGTTGCGCGCCCACCCTGGGCTGTGCCATATCATCGTCTCCTTCCAAGTTTTTCGCTTTCAAACCACGGGTTCACTTCTCTTTTGGCGATGAATGAGCCGCCGCGTTGGAGTTCCCGGCCACGGTGATTTCCGCGGTGCGTTCTGCATCGAGTACCAACAACAACCGGCCTTTCAGCTTGTAAACGCCGCGGATGAGATCTCTTGCCGCGGGGTCGAGGTTCTCCGGCGGCCGTTCGAAGGTTGCTGGATCCATATCCAGCACATCCCCGATTTCGTCGACCAGTAGACTGACAGCGCCGTCTGTGGTGCGGACCACGATGTTCATCGGCGACTTGTCCCCTTCGCGTGGCGGCAATCGGAGCCTCCGTCGCATATCAATGGCGGTTACGATTTGACCGCGCAAGTTGATCAGACCTTCGATGACTCCCGGGGCTTGCGGCACGGGAGTCATTTGCTGGAAGCGCAACACTTCCTGCACGTTGAGCACGTCCACGCCGAAGAACAGGTCGGCCACGAAAAAGGTCGAGAATTGCCCGCTCGCTTCGGAAGGTTCCGATTTCGGGATCGCCAAGTCAGTAGCCATGGTTCACCTTTCCGCTCCCACCAGCAGCGGTGCGGCGGCAAAGGAAGTTGCGGGCGAGACCAGCCTGGCTACCGATTCAAGCACCAGTAGACGGTCATACTTCGGCTGACAATCTTCAAAGCCCGCCGCCCGTGCAGCTGCGGTCTGCGCCTGCTCCGCCGAGCCAGCCAATACGACGACTGGAATCTTGTCCCACTCTGCCCGCAGGCGCACGGCGGCGAGTAGAGCGGAACTGCCCCCGGGCGGTAGCTCGAGCGCCGCCAGTACCAGGTTCACCGCGTGCTGCTCCAACTGCGCTATCGCCTGTTCCAGATTCGCTGCCTCGAGCACCACATAGGCCGCCATGTCCAGACCGCCACGCACCATGGCGCGCGAGAATGCCGAGGCGTCGGCGAGCAGGATCGTTTGTCCGCCCGCATGCCCGTTTCTACTCGCAAACCAATTACCCCCAGCTGCTCGAATGACCTCGTTGAGATCAAGAAAATCCGTGACCTGCTTGCCCACCACCGCTGAGCCGAGCAGGCCGTTGCGCTCCGATCCCTGGCGCACCGTCACTGCGTCTTCGGTTACATCCAGGATCTCGTCGACGACCATGCCCACGCTGCTGTTACCGTCGTTGAAAACCACCACCTGCACTGGATCGGGCGGCTCGCCTTGGTCGGTAGCGTTTGGTTCCAACACCGTCTGCAGCGATACCAAGGGAAGAATCCGGTCGCGATATTGCACCACTTGCCCGCCGCTGGCATGTTCAACGGCCGATCGCGGGAATTCCTCCAGCCGGGCGACGAGCGAAAGCGGGACCGCCAGGCGGGCGAAGGAACCAGCTCGAAAAAGTAACAGTCTCTGTTTCGATGCGTCGGCCTGCGTCTTCTGCTGCCCGGCGCCGCGCGCCTGTTCAAGGGATTCGGCTAACACCCCGGAACGCTGGCCGATGCCCAGCACATCGAGGATAAGAGCTACCCGGCCGTCCCCCATGATAGTAGCGCCGGCATAGAGCGTGAGCCCCTTTAATTGCTTGCCCAACGGTTTAACTACGATCTCCTGGGTGTCGTTGATGCCGTCGACCACCAGTCCGAATTGCCGGTCTTCCGCCTGCAACACCACCATGCTGACGGCCTCTTCGTGGGCGGCTGATTTCAACCCCAGCACCTGATTCAAATAGGCAATGGGCAAGAGGCTCCCGCGGCGGCGATATACCGGCGTTCCATGGACATACTCAATGTGCTTGCCGGACGCATCACTCTCCAGCCGGATCAGCTCCAGCAGACTGATTTGAGGAATAACAAATCGTTCGCAGCCGCTGGTGATGACCAGGCCGGGAATGATGGCCAGGGTGAGCGGGATCCTGATCTTGACCGTGGCACCCTCGCCCAGGCGGCTGAAGATATCGACCACGCCGCCGATCTTCTCGATGTGGGATTTCACCACATCCATGCCCACCCCACGCCCGGAGAAGTTGGTCACCGTTTGCGCGGTCGAAAATCCGGGTTGGAAGATGAGGCCAAGCGCCTCGCGATCGCTCAGCTTCTCCGCTTGTTCAGGCCTCAAGAGCCCATTCTCGAGCGCCTTCTGTTTAACTCGCGCGACATCAATCCCCGCCCCATCATCCCCGATTTCGATGTTTACCTGGCCGCCTTCGTGATATGCACGAAGGGTTAGTGTTCCTTGTGGTGACTTGCCTGCGCGCAACCTGACTTCCGGCAATTCGATGCCGTGGTCGCATGAATTGCGGACCAGGTGCATCAGCGGATCCTTGATGGCTTCGATGATGGTCCGGTCGAGTTCCGTCTCGGCTCCGTCCATTTGTAAGCGAATCTGTTTGCCCAGGGTCGTGGCCATATCGCGCACCACTCGGGGTAGCTTGTTCCACACCACCCCGATTGGCTGCATGCGCGTCTTCATGACGCCCTCTTGCAACTCGCTAGTAATCAGGTTCAAACGCTGTGAAGTCGCGTTAAGCGCTGGATCCTCGCGCTCGATGTTGAATTGCAGAATCTGGTTGCGGGTGAGCACCAATTCTCCTACCAGATCCATGAGTTTATCCAGCAGTCCGACTCCGACTCGGATGTTTGCATCCACTGCGGCCGAAGACCGCGTGAGATCTTCTTCTTTGCCCCCCTCCTTTTTTCTTCCTCGCTCCTCCTCTTTCTCGGCAGGTTTACCCTCGTCCAGGGAAGAGGAGTTGTTTTTGACCGCGGGTTCCGCTACTAAGCCGGGCGGCATAACTGCGCTCGACGGCATAACTGTGCTCGACGGCATAACTGTGCTCGGCGGTATAACTGCGCCGGATGGATCGGGTGCAGACGGAATTTCCTGGCCGGCGTTCAATTGCGCCGCAACACGTAGGCGTTCGGTTAATTCCTCAAAGCCCTCCGGACCCTCTTTGCCGCTGGCTTCAATCGCCGCCAGCACCTTTCGGGTTGCGTCCACCGTCTCCAGAATCAGAGACACCAAGGCCGGCGTCAGCTCCCGTTGGCCGTCTCGCAACTGACTTAAGAGGGTTTCAGCCTGGTGCGTGATCGCTTCCAGACTTGAAAATGCCAGGAAGCCGCACGCTCCCTTGATGGTGTGAATGGTGCGGAAAATGCTCCCCAGCAGACCTGCATCGTGCGGATGTTTTTCCAGTTCGACCAGATCCTGATCCAGGCGCGAAAGGTTCTCGTGGCTCTCGACCAGAAACTCACGAATCGTTTCCTGATCTTCCGTGCTCGTGTTATCCATAGTTCCGACTCCGCAGGGGCCGCATCGCTCTCAGCCACGTGGGCAGAAGTTATGGCGACTTAGTGTCGATCTTTTTACTCCGGTGACTGCCGCTCATGGGAGTTCAGCGATGTTGCCATGGGTGTAAGGCACACCTCGGCCCTACTCGAGCCGTCAAGACTATGCAGCTTATCGCAGGCGTAAAAATACCGATCCCGCAACCGGCGTTCCTCGCGGAGCAGGATCATCGGATATCTTCGATTTGTTCAGTCAATCGTAGCGCTCGGAAATCGGATCGATTCCGGTCGATCCAGCACCCCTGCTGGCCCGGCAAGCTATGTCTGTTGCATCGGCTAGCGAATATCCGAGTTGAGCTGTGTTCAATTTCGCGCCAAAACGACCTTCCCCGTCTATCTTTTTGGATTTCGCTCAGTCGCTCTCACGGGGGAATTTTCCCGATTGAAACTGCATGCAAGTGTTTCCGAGCGAGCCGGGCACGTTGCGCCGTGTGTTGATGTTTTGCCCCCTCGCTGGCTCAGTTTTCTGGTCTGACTCTAACGCTCATGTTCCGCCGAGCCGGTGCAGCAGCGCGTTTGGAATACGACCCAGTGCCAGCACTTGATCGGCTGCGCCGAGTAAGATGGCTTCACGGGGCATGCCGAAAACTACGCAGGTTGCTTCATCCTGGGCGATGGTAAAGGCGTGCGCCTCTTTCATCTCCAGCAAGCCTTTCGCCCCGTCCGCACCCATCCCGGTGAGCAGCACACCAACCGCGTTCTTGCCTAACTGCCGCGCGCAGGAAGAAAACAGCACATCCACGGATGGCAGATGGCGATTGACGCGCTCGCCGCGATAGACCCGCACAGCATATTCCATCCCGCAGCGCACTACCTCCATTTGGTGGCCGCCTGGCGCCAGCAACGCGTGGCCGGGAAGGATGCGATCGCCATCCCGGGCCTCCTGCACGCGAATCCGGCAGAGCGAGTTTAAGCGCTCCGCAAATGGCCGGGTGAACGCCTCCGGCATATGCTGCACCATGACCATGCCGGGAAAGTCGGCCGGCAGCGGGCTAAGCAGATCTTTGAGCGCCTCGGTGCCGCCAGTGGAGGCACCGATGGCAACCACCTTGTGGGTCGCTGAGAAATGATAGCCGGAGGATAATGTAGCCGCGGTTGTCTGCTGCGGGCCGGGTCCGTGTACCCTCGCTTTGGCCGCAGCCTTGACCTTGGCAACAATGTCGCTGGCCTGCTCAATCGTTCCGTTGGAAACATCGATTTTCGGTTTCGCAATATAATCGACCGCTCCCAGGCTTAAGGCCTTGAGAGTGGTCTCCGCGCCGCGTTCGGTGAGTGAAGAAATCATGACCACAGGCATGGGATGGCCGCGCATCAGCTTTTCGAGAAAGGTCAGCCCATCCATCCGCGGCATCTCGATGTCCAGAGTCAGCACATCGGGATGGAGAGACTTGATTTTGTCCCGGGCAATAAAGGGATCACCCGCTGTCCCGATCACCTCCAGCTCTGGATCCGAGCTGAGGATTTGCGTCAGTAGCTGACGCATCAGCGACGAATCATCGACGATGAGTACTTTATAAGGTGGAGGCATCTGCACGGCCGTTCATGATGGCGTTGATCAGCGACTCCGGAGCTTCGCCGATGGATCTAACTCAGGGCCCTCTTCAGGCACTTAATCTTCGCTGTCCGCGCACTTGTTCGCCATTGCTACCCCTGTTGAACTCTCTGACCAGCAGCATTAACCCGCCCGACTGCTGCGACAGCGACTGCGATGTTTCCGCAAGCTTTTCCGTCTGGGCAGAGTTGGTCTGCGTAACCCGGTCTATTTGCGCCATCGCAGTGTTCACCTGTTCCACCCCGGCGCTTTGCTCGGCAGACGCGGTCGCGATCTGGCTCACCATCTGGCCCATATCCTTGACCGTCTTAACGATGTCGGCGAGAGACTGCCCGGAACGATCGACCAGCCGGGTTCCATTCTCCAGCTTCGTCATTGAGTCCTGGATAAGGCCCTTAATCTCCCTTGAGGCTTCACTCGTACGCTGGGCGAGACTGCGGACCTCGCTGGCCACCACAGCGAAGCCGCGGCCATCCTCTCCGGCACGCGCAGCTTCCACCGCGGCATTGACGGCCAGCAGGTTGGTTTGGAATGCGATCTCGTTGATGGTCGAAATGATGTCGGAAATCTTTGCCGAAGCGGCATTGATCCCGCCCATCGCCGTGATGGCCTCGGAGACGACTAGGCCGGCCTGTTCAGCCGCATGCTCGCTCGATGATGCCAGCTGCTTGGCTGCATCGGCCATCTCTGCGCTCTGCCGCACCGTGGCAGTGATCTGCTCCAGGCTGGCCACGGTCCGCTCCAGGCTGGCGGCCTGATTCACAGCACCGTCGGCGATCGCCCGAGACGAAGTGGCCAATTCCCCTGACGCGTCCGTCATCCCCTCGATGCCCACCTCGGCTTGCGCAATCATGGAACGCATGGCGCTGATGTGTTGTTGCAACTCGGCTCGAATGCTCACTGTCTCGGACGTATTCTTGTTCAGCACGGCGCCGAGATAGCACAGCGCGACAGATTCAGCGATTACGTAGGCGGCGTGTACGAAGACCATCCCCAGATTCGGCGTGCCGAAGACCCAGACGGGATAATGGGCCGCCTGCAGATAGTTAAATAGCAAGTGATGTACCGCGATGATCGTCGCCGCCCCCACGATGACCCGCCAGTCCTGGTAAATGAGCAGCAACGCCAGCAAAACGAATACCCCAAAGTGCAGCTCAATCATGCCGTGGGACTGGTCAATGTTCAGACCACAAAAAATCATCACCGCGGCGCCTACGATCATCCGGGTAAATAGCGCGCCGGGCGCACTCAAGATCAATAGAATGGGTAGCAGTGCGGCGGGTATCCCGGCCAGCAACGCCAGATTCCAGCTTCCATACCACGGCGCCAGACCAATCGAAAATAACAGCAGCCAAAAAAACACAGCAACGAAAAACCGATTCGCCATCACAATATGAGGTGGCACTGCCGCATCGACGATATCCATGTAAACCTCAACGCACTCGGGATTTGGCGGTCCGGCCGTCTACGTAAGTCTTATCGGCGGTCAAGGGAGGCCGACTACCCCAGCTCGGGTCCGATCTGGATATTTGCGTCCGCGCCTGCAGAGGGACGGACGGCGATCGGCAATAAGCATTTTCTACGGTGACGCATAGGTACCGTCCCGGGTTCAGAATAAGGTGACCTCCCCGCCCGAACCTGCCTTGGCGAAGCTGCAACCGTAATCGTCTTCCGCGCTCAGGATCTTGGGCAGACGGGAGCCGTCGACCGTGTGAACCGTCGCCCTGCCGGTATCCGTCCTGAAATTGACCCGCACCGGATGAGTACCGCCCAGACGCTGGGCGACCAGCGGAATCCTCTCCGTGGAAAGAAAGTCGCGGATAAAGGCTGCATTCCGCTCCCCGATGGTCGGCGATTGTAGACTGGCGACCACGTTTCCCGCCCCAAACACCTTGGCCACCAGTCTTCGCCGGTCTCCGCCCTCTTTCATGATCGCGTTGATTAACAACTCCATGGCATGCACTCCGCAACGCGAAGGGTGATCGTCACCTTCGCATCTTCCGGGAAGCAGGATGTGGTTCATTCCACCGATACACGCGATGGGGTCATGAAGACACACCGCCACGCACGAACCCAGAAGGGTTTGCAGCAGCATCGGTGTGGCGCTGGCCACAATCTCGCCTATATAAATGCGCCGCCTCTGTTCGAGCGGCAGAGGCTGGATCGTCGCACGCGTTCGCGCCGGCCGCTGCTCTCCCGTGCGGCTGGTCATCGCCGTGGACGGCGCCGCCGCTCGGCCCCGGTGTAGGGGGGCCGCTTCTGAGCTCGCAATTGATGGACAGTATTTTTCAACGCCTCCACCGAGTCATTCAGCCAGGGCACATGCTCCGAGTGACCCAAAATGAGATACCCCCGTGGTTTCAGGTAGTGCAGCATCTTGCGTAAGAAGACCTCCTGCGTCTCTCGATTGAAGTAGATGAGCGCGTTGCGGAAGAAGATCGCGTCAAACAAGCCTTCGATTGTCCACTGCGCATCCATAAGATTGAGACGTTGAAATTTGACCAGCTGGGCCACTTCCTTTTTCACCCGTACGCGCCCGCGCATGTCTCCCTTGCCGCGTAGAAAGTATCGGGTCTGCATGGCCGCGGGAACATCTTGCAGGGATTCCTGATCATAGATGCCTTCAGCGGCAGTGGCCAACACGGCGGTATCAATGTCGGAAGCAACGACCTCCACTTGCCAGCCACCGGGCGGAGACAGCGGCTGGCGCAGGCTCGGAGAAACCAATCCCGCCGCCTTCACCGTCCTCAACGCATCGAGTATCGAGATCGCGATGGAATATGGTTCTTCGCCCGTGGAGCACGCCGCACTCCAAATGCGAATGCTGCGCGCGCGCCCTAACTCCGCCCCGGCCTGCAGCTCCGGCACCAGCGTCAGGGCGAGAAAATCGAAGTGGTGCATTTCGCGAAAGAAGGCGGTTTTGTTGGTGGTCACGCAGTTGATGATTTCGCTTAGCTCTTTCCCTCCGTCCTTGACTGTCTCGACATACGCGGCGTAGGCGGCGAAATCCTTCATACCGTGATGACGCAGGCGGCGCGAGAGGCGGGCAGCAAGCATGGCCTGCTTTCCGTCGCGCAACCAGATACCCGTTTGGCGATGAATCAATTCGCGAAAGGTTTTGAACTCGCGCACGTCCATCGCGGTCAGGGAGGCGTCGAGCGCATGCATGGTCAATGCTCCACTGAGGAATTATCCAGTCGCTCCATTTCGAATCAGCGGCTGGTTGCACTTTAACTGGCCTGGGGAACAGTCAGCTCTATATCGCTCAGCAGCCTCTCCAGGTTGAGCGCCACGGCGAGATGCTCGCGGGTCTGAAAGACGCCATCAATGAAGCGCGTATCGATGGCCGACCCAAAATCCGGAGCCGCGCGCATCGCCTCCTGCGCGACCTGCAAGACATCGGAAACCGCATCGACCAGCAGTCCGACCATTTTGTCTCCAACCATGGCAATCACAATTACGGTGAACTTGTTGTATTCGATAGGAGGCAGGCGAAACTTCATGCGCAGATCGACCACCGGCAGCACCGTTCCGCGCAAGTTCATCACTCCCCTGACATGGGCAGGTACATTAGGAATCGGGGTGACAGGCGCATATCCGCGAATCTCCTGAATCTTGAACAACTCAAGCCCATACTCCTGCTCATCGAGAAGAAAGGTGAGGAACTGGCTGGAGGCCTGAACCTGGGGTTTCACCAACGCTTTCATAAATAATTCCTTTCCCAGCCGGAACAACTCCTGGCTTGGATCGAGTGCCTAGAATTCTTCAAAGCTGGCATCCTCGGATCTGTCCGCAGGGCCGCCTGCCAGGGCGCCAGTGTGAGCCAGTTGCCTACGTCCGTTCGGGGCAGAAGCCCCAACTTTGTCCTTTGCCCTGCTCGCAGGCACAGCTGGTCGATGTGCCGTACCTGCCACCGGGCGATGGCCCTGGGACGAGGGTTGATGGCCACGACCGGCGCGGGATGGTTCGCTGCGGCTCCCCAGGTCGAATGTGCCGACCAGTTGCAGCAGGCGTACTGACTGCTCGGAAAGCGCCTGCGCCGTCGAGGACAACTCCGCGTTCTGCGCCGAGTTGGATTGCGTCACCTGGTCCATCTGGGTCATCGCCCTGTTCACCTGATCGATGCCGATGCTCTGCTCTCCAGCGGCGGAGGCGATCTCGCCGACAATGTCGGTCACCCGCTTTACCGAGCCCACGATGCCTTGTAACGTCGCCCCCGAGCGGTTGACCAGCTCCGAGCCTTTCTCCACTTTCTCCAGCGAGTCCTGGATCAGACCCTTGATTTCTTTGGCCGCCTCGGCGCTGCGTTGCGCCAGGCTGCGCACTTCTGTCGCCACCACCGCAAAGCCCCGGCCCTCCTCGCCTGCGCGCGCCGCCTCCACCGCTGCGTTCACAGCCAGCAGGTTGGTTTGGAAAGCGATCTCGTTGATGGTGGAGATAATGTCGGAGATCTTTGCCGAAGCAGTGTTGATTTCCGCCATGGCCGAAATGGCGCTCGAAACCACTTCCTGCCCTTGTTCCGCCGACTCGCGCGAACCGGTCGCCAACTGGCTTGCCTGCCTGGCATTGTCGGCACTTTGCCGGACGGTCGCGGTGATCTGCTCCAGGCTGGCTGAAGTTTGCTCCAGGCTCGTCGCCTGCTTTTGTGCGCCGCTGGCGATCGCCACCGCCGATGTGGCCAGTTGTTGCGACGACGAGCTGGCCGTGGCTGCGGTCTCGGCTACTTCCTGGAGGGTAGCGCGCAGCCTGGTGAGGGCGTCGTTCAGGGCCTGGGCCATTTGCCCCACCTCGTCAGTGGAATCCACTTTCAGGGAAGCTGTCAGGTCTCCATTGGCTACCTGTAGCAACGCTGCAGCTGCCAACTCCAGCGGCACGGCAATCTGCTGCCGCAACAATCGCGTGGTAAAGGTGGCGAAGGCAACAGCTACGGCAAAGAGCAGTAGCGTAAGCAGGCGTTGCCGCTGGGTGGCGTCCCCGATCGCACCCAACTCGGCCACCAGATCTTTATTGCTCAAGGTGGTGTTCAGGTCCTGGAGCGATTGCGCCAGCTTGGTGCTTTCCTCCGCCAGACTCTTGATGGCCTCGGGGTCAGCCGCGTCCGGCTTTGCGACCATCGTGGTGTACGTCGTCTTGGAGCGCGAGTAAACACTGTTGAACTGGTCCTGCAAGGCAGAGACCTGGTGTCCCAGCTCCGGGTTGTACGCAACCTTGACGAGCACAATTTGTAACTTCGAGGTCACCGTCTGCGCGTCCTGATCCGCGATCCCAAGAGTCTTTGTGTCCTGCAGCACGACGGCATCCTTATAATCCTTAGTCAACTTCTGAAATCCGGCCTGGGCCTCCTGGCCGGCGAGAGCGGCCGGGAACAGAGAGTCGGCTGCGATCCGCAGGTGGTGCTGGATGGTGCCGCTCGTCCACTGGACAAGGCCCAGGAAGAGGAGGTAGCCAAACGCCAGGCCGCCGATGCTGAACAGCAATTTCAAGCCGATGCCAAGATTCTTCATGCTCTAACCTTCCCACTGCGTGTTACTTCGATACGCTAGGAAACGTAGGCTGACAGCCTACAACGACCCGGTGCTATCGCCCATCGCTTCTCCGCTTGCGCAAGCTCTGGCCGCCGCTGTCACTGGACCTCGAGCACCTTGACACCTTCGTGGGGCGTTGCCTTGTCGACGTAGCCGATGGCGCCCGGGTTGTGAGCGACAAACGCCACCACAGCCGCGTCGTCATCGAGGCTCTTGGGCATGCTGGCTTGGCCGGAGAAGACTAGGCTGCGCCATCCCGCTCGGTAGGCGGTGTCGCCCTTTCCAACGTAAGCCTTCAGAAACTCCTCGTTCGCCGGCCCGTCTTTGAGTAGAACGGGCACCACCTTGCTTCCGTCTTTGAGCGTGGTCGCGTTGCCGGTGAAGACGTCTTTCAGATCGTCTTTGCTCACTCCGCTGGCTTTCACACTGGGATTGGCGATGACGATCACCTGCGCCCCGGCCCCGGCCGCCAGGATCAACGCGGCGAACGCGAAGAGGGAAGAGAGAATTAGCTTTTTCATAGGTGCCTCTCCGAGCTAGAAGCTAACCCCGACCTTGAGGATGGTGAGTTTGGTGTTGGGCTTGAGGCCGTTCGGATTCAGGTCGGTGTCATAGCCGACTGCGGTGCCGTCGATGATGTGCTCTTCCGCCTTGGCATACAGGTACTGGCCGAAGTCGTACCGTCCGGAGATCGTCCAGTCCTTGGAGTAACGCGCCGGACCCAATGCCGCCTGGCGGTTAAACTGTTGGCTGTCGTAAACGCCGGCGGTTAGTTTGGACGTCAGCTTGTAACTGGCCATCGCATACCAACTCCGGTAGTCAATGCGTTCGTAGCTCGGCGGAAGCCCGGTGAACTGGAGTGTAATGCTCACCGGGAGCCTTGAATATTCGGCGGCCACCATAACCTTATTTTTTTCGTAGAGGGCAAAGTAGCTCGGAATGTTCAGGGGGGCGGTCGACTCGGTTCCCGTGAGGGCGCCATTGCCTGCCGTGAGCTTGGCGGTCCACTCAGGGTCTTTGCCGGCGGATGCGCCAATCATCAATCCCGACAACGGACTTCTCCAGTGAACGGCTGCGCCATAGGTCGCCCCACCAAGGCCATTTGGTAGCAGCAGCCCCGCCTCCGCTTGTACCAGGAGATAGCCATCGCCGCTGCCGATTTGCCGTTCCCCGCCCCAGCCCCTATACTCCAGCTTTCCCGCTTTCGCGCCCAGTTTGAAGGTGCCGTAGGCAACCCCGCCATAATGCGCCAGAATGCTATTGCGGCTGTTGATGGGATAGATGCTCTGCGGCAGCAGCGACCATATGTAGGAGGGATCGATGTCCTGGATGTCATTGAAGAGGCCGGAGGGGGTCTTGACCTTGCCGAAGCGCACCCCGAGGCGCTCGTCCGGCTTATAGTCCGCCGCCGCCCAATCCAAAGTGACCGAGTTGCCGAAGTTCCCGAGCAGGAAGAAGCGGCCCTGAACGCCGATACGCAGCTTGGGGATCGGCTGCGCTCCAACGTTGAGCACCGCTTCCGTCCATGCCGGGCTGCCATCGCTGGAATGAGTGGTGAGTATGTTGTTGTTGGTGGTGTAGAGGAAACCCTGGGTCGCGTAGCCGTGGATTTGAATATTCAGCTCATCGAGGCTTTGGGCAAACCCGTGAGCACCGACCCCCAGCGCCAATACGATTGCTCCGGCAAGAATCCTCTTCATTCAGATTTCTCCTTTTACCCGCGAGGAGTTGGCGGGTGGGCACACGAGAGAGACAGGCGGCCCTGGAGGCAGAAGCAAACCGAACATGGAGGCCCGATGCGCTTCGTGAGCTTTCAAAGAACGTCTCTCTCGGTCGTTATCGGCTGCCTCTAAGCAACAATGAGGCTCCGGCTAGCAGGATGCGGTTGCTACGCGAAAGAACGGCAGGGTGGGGAGGACAGATGGAACCGTAGCAGTTTCGGACGGCGACGCAGCGCAGGATGAGCATCGCCTGCCGATGGCGAAGGCGGCGAGAAACGCCGGCAGACCTTCGCTATGCTGGACTGGACTAAAATTCCTCGAAGCTCGCATCCTCGGGGCTGCCTACGGCGCTGGCGACGAGAACCGCGGAGTGGGTGTGTGGGGCGGCGATAAAAACCATTAGGACGCCAAAGCTGAGCAACAGCCTGGTGGCTGCGTTGAGATTCTTAAACCCGCCCATGTGCGGGTGCTCCCCTCTCCACCGCTCGGGCTAAGGCTGGTTGAACCGCCAGAGCGGAAGATCCGCCGCGCTTTGTCTTCCTGGCTTGGCGCCCAATCGAAAACAGGTTCAACTCGGCCAGTGCGCCGACATCGATGATGGGGGCAACGTGACCGTCCCCCAGGATGGTCGCGCCCATCAACCCTTCGACCTTGTGCAGGTTTTTCTCCAGGCTCTTGACCACCACCTGTTGCTGTCCCAGTAGTTCATCCACCAGCAGGCCAATCTTTTTGCGGCCCGCTTCGACCACCACCACCAGGCGCCGGTCCTCTACCGGTTCGACACAGGGGTCGGCGCTTTGCATCGCGTCCGGGTCGAGAGTATCCAACGGCGCTCCCAGAAAGCGGCAGAGACGCAGCACCGGGATCGATTCTTCGCGGATCACGATGACCTCACCCTGTTCGGCCAGGCGTACGATCTTACCCTTACCCGGCACCGCTTCCACCACCGCCAGCAGCGGCAGCACCAGCGTGCGGTCGGCGACCCGCACCAGCAAACCTTCCAGGATCGCCAGGGT
>Ga0302326_10003808_pt1 | contig 35380 bp, 29 predicted proteins | sample Palsa_T0_3_FD_202264 | JGI IMG/M metagenome (GOLD analysis project Ga0302326, IMG submission 202264) | Peat permafrost microbial communities from Stordalen Mire near Abisko, Sweden - Palsa_T0_3 | ecosystem: Environmental > Terrestrial > Soil > Palsa > Peat permafrost | place: Sweden: Abisko...
TGCGTTCCGCCGAAGAGTGCCGCGTCTTCATCCGCGATCATCATGTGGGTTATATTGACTGGGCCACCTACGAAGAGAACCGACGAATGACGCGGCGCAATTCCGTGAACTGGGAGGGAGACGAATCAATGGCTGCGATTCGCGCCGGGCAAGGACTGCTGGGAGGGCTTCTGCGATGCGGACATTGTGGACGCAAGCTGCATGTACGCTACTGGGGTGGGCGTGGCACCAACGCACGCTATCTTTGCAAGGGCGACTATGACGATGGTGGGCAATATTGCATCGGCTTTGGTGGCGGCTCGGTAGACCGCCGGGTGGGACAAGAACTGCTGCAGGTGATCGCACCTTTGGGGGTGGAAGCCAGTCTGCGAGCGCTGGAGGAATTGAGCGCCGGCGACGCCGCGCAACGTGTTGCCCTGTCCAGCAAACTGGAGCAACTGGAGTATGAGGCGAAGAAGGCCTTTGAACAGTACGACACCGTGGACGCTCGGAATCGGCTTGCAGCCAGCGAGTTGGAACGACGGTGGAACGAAAAGCTGGAAGAGATCGAGGCAGTCAAACAACGACTTTCCAGTCTGGATGAAAAGCGATATTCGTTGTCAGCTGAAGAAGAAGACAGGATCCGTTCGATGGGTGATCACTTTGCTGAAGTGTGGCAGAGTGATCACTGCCCTCCGACACTCAAGAAGATGATCTTCCGCACCGCCATCGAAGAGATCATCGTGCGCACCGATGAGGATAAAAAGACCCTTGAATTGATAATTCACTGGAAGGGAAGTGCGCACACGCAACTCGTGATGGAGCGGCCGCGTTCCGCAACCGAAACCGCCACGCCTATGGAGGCGCTAGAGATCATTCGTCGCATGGCCGTTCGCCACGGCGACGACCAGATTGCCTCCGTGTTGAACCGACTCGGCTATACCACGGGCAAAGGGAAGCGGTGGAATCAGACCCGTGTAGCTACCGCGAGGCGCAACTATTCGATTGCCGGTCAAAAGCGAGCGTTACCTGATCCTGAGAGAGTTAGCCTCGGTGAAGCTGCCCGCATATGTGGTGTGAGTCACCGCACGATCGAACGGCTGGTGGTGGCCGGTCTGCTGAAGCGCGAACAAGCAACTCCCCGTGCACCCTGGGAAATTCGCCGCGTTGATTTGAATGCCGAGCCAGTACGGAGTATCATTGAGCGGCTTCTCTGCAGCGGCAAATTAATTTTGCGAGGGGGTTGCGTGGACGACCAACCTGCCTTGTTCACTGAAAATGAAGGAGATGATAATGCCGGGCATCATGAGTGAGGGTTCAGCAGCAGGTTCTGGCTCCAGGTGTGCAGCACCGCCAGAAAGCCGATCTTCGCTCCCAGATGCCGAGTATCGGCGGCGATTTGCTTGCAGCGTCTCGGACACCGCCGGGAACAACAAGCTGTAGCAGACCCGCTGGTTCTGCAATGCCAGTGGCGCGAGCTGATCGGGGATGGTAAAGACGACGTGACAATACGGCACGGGGAGCAGTTCCTTGGCCCTCTCCGCGAGCCACTGATCCCGGGCTGTGGACTGACACTTGGGACAATGCCGGTTGCGGCAGGAGTTGTAGGCGATGAGGCGATGCGCGCATTGGTCGCATTCCTCGACGTGGCCGCCCAGAGCGGCGGTGCGGCAGACGCCGATGTCACGGAGAGCTTTCCTTTGTTGTGATGAGACCGTATGTCCCACAGTTCCAGGAATTCCGCCCTATGTTCGCGAAAGACATCGGCCACTTCGAGCCGATGTTCTCTCACCGCCTTCTGCCATCGTGATCCGGAGTCAACATCTCACGAATCGCAAGTTCCTCTAACGGACTCTGCGTCGCCTGCACTCTTCGTACCGAAACATGGAGGTAGATAGCCGTGGTCTTGAGGCTGGCATGCCCGAGCAGGACCTGGATGGTGCGGAGGTCTGTTCCCGCATCCAGCAGATGCGTGGCAAACGAGTGGCGCCAGATGTGGGGGCTCACCTGTTTTTTGATGCCGACCTTCTTGGCCAGTTGTTGGCAGATCTGCCGGACGCCGGAAGGATGCATGGGAGAGCCGGGTTTCTCCCCTGGAAACAACCAGTCCGGGGGCCTCCGCTAGCGCCAGTAGGCGCGCAGGAGTGTCAGCAGCTTGGGCGAGAGCATGACTTGACGAGGCCGCTGGCCTTTCCCTTCCCGCACTCGAATCACCATGCGTTGGCTGTCTATATCGGTGATCTTGAGCTGGAGCACTTCGGCGCAACGTAATCCAGTTGCCTAGAGGGTCGCCAGCAGTGCACGATGCTTCAGATTCGGCGTGGCATCCAGCAGTGCCGTCACCTCTTCGTGGCTCATGACTGTTGGTAGTTTTCGCCGGACCTTGGGCTTGACAACCTCTTGGACGAACCACTCTTGTTTCAGCGTTTGCGTGTAGAGGAATTTGAGCGCGGCGATCCGCAACCTGCAGAGTGGACCAAGCGACTTTCTTCTCATGCACCAGGTGCAGTTGATACTTGCGAATGTCTTCCGGTCCCAGATGGTCTGGCGACTTGTTGAAGAACCGGGCGAAGTCCGCCACGGACTTGGGTGGCCGCATCATAGGCAAGGCCCGGTTGGGCGCGCGCCGAAGGAGCAGACGATAGCGTTGGTTCGACCCATTCCACCGTTCTTTTTGGCGGTAGCAACGCCCGCTTGCCAGACGGCGTGGTGTACGACGACACATGGATCTGGCGCAGCGAATCCCTTCGCAGGAGTAGTGATCGGGCGTGGCGCCCTGTACGGTACCACGGAATACGGAGGAACTGCGAACAGTGGCACGCACCGTCGGTGGAATTGAAATAATGTAGAATGCTCTCGGTCCACGCGCCACCCGCGGATCCCGGCGGTGTCAAGACGAAGACCGTACCGCATCCCGTAAAGCCGCAACCTGAGCTCGTTGAGCCGCCGTCCTCGGTGGTACCGTAGAGCACCCCGCCGCTGCCGATTACCAGAGCTGACAATGGGCTCGTCCCGTCGTGGCTGCTGCTGCCGAAGTTATGGAGCAGCGTCTCGGTCCATGGGCCACCCGGCGATGTTGGGGGCGTCAACGAAAAGGCTGTCCCGAAATCGAATGTTCCGCCGGAGAACGTGGTGCCATAGAGCACGCCGCCGCTGCCGATCACGACACCTGCCGCGGGAATGGTTCCATCACCAGAGAGCGGCGTAAAATCGTGCAACACGGCCTCAGTCCACGCGCCCCCCGGGGATACCGGCGGGGTCAATGAGAACACGGTCCCATTGCTGGAAGTTCCGCCGAAGTAGGTGGTACCGTAGAGCACACCGTTACCGATTACGAGACCACCCTCGGGATTGCTGCCCTCGCTGTTGTTGAAGTGGTAAAGCACAGTTTCGGTCCACGAGCTACCCGGAGATGCCGGCGTCTTCAACGAGAACACTGTGCCGCAGCCTCCAAAGATGCAAGCTGAAATCCCACCGCCAGCGGTCGTGCCGTAGATGACGCCGGCGCCGCCGATTACAACACCTACTTGGGGATTGGCTCCATCGTCTGGCGATCCAGCGAAACTGTGCAGCACGGTCTCGGTCCACGCGCCGCCGGGAGTCGCCGGCGGGTTCAATGCGAACACCGTACCGTTATTAGAAGTTCCGCCGACGTTGGTGGTGCCGTAGAGAACTCCGCCAGGGCCGATCACTACAGGTGCAAACGGATTGGCTCCGTCGGTGGGAGCGCCGGCGAAACTGTGCAGCACGGTCTCGGTCCACGCGCCCCCGGGAGATGCCGGCGGAGTCAACGAGAACACCGTGCCATTACTCGTTGTTCCCCCGTCGGTCGTCCCATAGAGCACTCCGTCGGGGCCGACGACAACACTCGCAAAGGGATTGCCTCCGCCGCTGCCGCCGGTGAAATTGTAGAGCGTTCGCAGTGTTGGGCCGGTATCCTGAGCTGCACTATACGATGTCGAGATCACGAGCGCCGTTAGTAGCGTTCCGCCAGCTGTGAGCGTCTGCCGAACCGTTCGCATGTTCCCTCCTAGCCATAATTAAGCCAGATCGAATTTTTCCTGGTGGAGCAGCGCATCGCTCTTCACCAGCACGGTGCGTCCGAGGATTTCCTCGAGCTCCTGCAGGTAAGTATTCTGATTGGACTTCAATATCTTGGCGACTTCCGGGTTCACTCGCAGAGTCACATCGTTGCCATCGACGGCGCGGGCGATTTTCTGGGCTTCCGTGAGGATTTCGCCAATCAACGTTTGCACGCTCTTGACATAGCCCGACGCCTCACAATAGGGACACGGGACGCAGAGAGTGCGTTCGAGGCTCTGCTTGACGCGCTTGCGGGTAATCGCCACTAGTCCGAAATCATTGAACTGGAGAATCTTGTAGGGCGCACGGTCGGAGCGCATCGCTTCTTCCAGGGTCTGCATTACTTTCTGGCGGTTCTTGCGCTCGTCCATATCGATGAAATCGACTACAATGATGCCGCCGAGGTCGCGCAGGCGTATCTGGCGCACGATTTCTTTGATGGCGTCGGTATTGGCTTTGACGATGGTGTCTTCAAGGCGGTTGGATCTGCCGACGAACTTGCCCGTGTTGACGTCGATGGCCACCAGGGCCTCGGTCTGGTTGATGACGATATGGCCGCCGGTCTTCAACCAGACTTTGGGCCGCAGCGCTTTTTCGATCTCCTGGGTGACGCCGAACTCATCGAAGATAGGGGTGGACCGGGTATAGAGCTTGACGCGAGTGACCAGGGCGGGCTGGAAGCGCTGGACGAAGCGCAGGACGTTTTCGTAGACGTCTTCGTTGTCGACCCAGATGCTCTTGAAGGAGGCGGTGAGCTGGTCGCGCAGGATACGCTCGACCACGTCGAGATCGTGGTGCACCAGGGCGGGGGCGGGGCGCTTTTCGGCCTTCTGGCGGAGGTCGAGCCAGAGGTTGTAAAGGAACTGCATGTCGGCGCGTAGCTCTTCTTCGGTGCGGCCGTCGCCGGCGGTGCGAACGATAAAGCCGCCTGGAATGCCGGAGCGATTGGCTTGCAGGACGCGCTTAAGGCGAAGGCGCTCATCGTCGGAAGGGATTTTGCGGGAGACGCCGATGTGGTCGACGGTGGGCATGTAGACCAGGAAGCGGCCGGGCAGGGCGATGTGGGAGGTAATGCGGGCACCTTTCTGGCCGAGAGGTTCCTTGGCGATCTGCACGATGATTTCCTGGCCTTCGCGGAGGAGATCGGAGATGGAGAGCGTGGCGGGGCGGGCGGTCTCGGCGGGCGCGACCGGGCGGACGTCTGGGCGAACGGCATCTGCGCGAACATCGGGGCGAACGGCATCTGGGCGGACATCCGGCCGGGGCTCCTGCGGACGAGGCTCGCGAGAATGGTCGCCACGCTCCTGGAAGTTGGGGCCATCCGGGCGGCCGCGGCGGCGCGTGCGGCGGGAGACGCGGTGCAGGTAGCGGGGGTCCTGTTCGCGGAGGGCGGCGGTGAGGCTGGTGGGAATGCGGGCGGGCTCGGGACCGGCAGGCTCCTCGATGGCTTCGAGCGCGAGCGGAGCATTCTCTTCCGGGGGCTCTTCCAGCTCGGGTGCGGGTTCTTCGGCGGCGGGCTCGGGTTCGGGTTCGTGGTCCAAGGCGGATTCGGCCGGTGGGGGCGGGGCGTCCGGCTCTGGAACGGCTTCCATGGGCTCCGGAGCGGCCTCCGGCTCTGAAGCGGCCTCCGGGGTTTCCAGGGATTCGGGAGCTTCCTGGGCCTCGTGAGTTTCCGGGGCTTCTTGGATTACCGATTCCTCCGGGTGGGAGTATTTGGCGAGCAACTCGCCGGGAAGGACCACCAAGTCCTCTTCAGCCGCGTCCTCGATGCTTTCAATGGTTTCCTCCGGGGCTGGGGACACCGCCTCGGGGCGCAGCCCGGGACTGAAAAATTTGGATTCTGGCAAGCCGCGGCCTTTGGGGCGGCGGCGGCGCCCGCGGCGGCCACGGCGGTCACGGTCGTCATTGTGGCGCTGGACAGGCTCATGAGGCGGCGGGGGAGCGGCCTGGGGCAGTGCCGCCGCCAGTTCGGCGGCTGCCTCAGGCGCGCGGGCAACGGGCAGCGCCGTGGCGGCAGGAACCGCGGCCGGCGGCTGGGAGGCCAGTGCGGCAGCTACATACGGCGCGACAGGTCCTTTATCCATCTTCAGGACCTTTTCCTCGACGCTGGTCACAATCTTGTCGTATTCATCGTTATCCTCGAAGAAATCCGACACGTACAGAAAGGCGTCGCGGTCGAGGCCGATATCGACGAAGGCCGACTGCATGCCGGGCAGCACGCGCGTAACGCGACCCTTATGGATACTGCCGGCCAGCGAGTATTCCTTCTCGCGCTGATAATAGACCTCGACGACCTGATCGTCCTCGAGGACCGCCACGCGGGTTTCATGGCGATTGGCCGATACAACTAGCTCTTTAGACATTCGTAATCCTCCGTCGGGAAACGAGCGCGGCTCAGTTATAGGAGGAAGGTGGGCGCCCCGCGTGGGTCTCAAGCATCAGGCGCCCTTCGAAGAACCGGCTTCGGGCGCCTCACAAATTGTAAGAAGCTCACGCTGACCGGGGCGCAACTTCCGAAACGCCCTCGCGGCCGGGGAACCACTCCTCATACAGGAGGGAGCGCATTCAGCGCATTTTCCTCCGAGAGTCTCAACAGGCTCCCAATAAATCTTTCTTAGTTCACAAACCTTCTGACCCGGACATTGTTGACCAGGCCCAACATAATGAAATTCGACAACACATTAGAACCGCCGGCGCTCATCAGAGGCAAGGGGATTCCGGTCACAGGCATGCGGCCGACCACCATTCCGACGTTCACCAGTACATGAAACAGCAGCAACGCGGCTACTCCCATGCAGATATACATACCGGCGTTGTCCGGAGCGGTTTGCGCGTTCTGGACAATCTGCATGATCAGGACGAAATACAATGCCAGCACAACGATAACGCCGACGAATCCATGCTCTTCCGCGAAGGCGGAAAAGATGAAATCGGTATGGGGAACCGGGAGAAAGCGAAGCTGGGTTTGCGAACCTTTGGTGACCCCTTTCCCCCACATCCCGCCGGCGCCGACGGCAATCTTGGATTGGATCATCTGGTACCCGGTGCCGCGCGGATCGCGGTCGGGGTCCAGGAAGCTGACCAATCTCGCTTTCTGATAATCTTTCAACACACTCCAGCCCGCCGGAAGCACGAGCAGAAAGACCGCCGCCATGGCGATCATATACTTCCGGCGCATCCCTGCGAGAAACATACCGACAACCAGGATGGGGATATATGTTAGCGCAGTCCCCAGGTCCGGTTGCTTCATGACCAGCGCCATGGGAACGGCCACCAGGCCGGCAATTTTGCCCATGTCGCGGGCTTCCAGATCTTCGGTTTTCAAATCGGTCAGGAAGCGCGCTACTAACAATATTATCACCAGTTTTACGAATTCCGACACTTGCAAGTGAAAGCCGCCGGCTACCGGAATCCAGCGGCGGGAGCCAAATGCCTGTCTGCCAACGAGAAGGACGGCGAACAGCGCAATCACGGATAAACCGTACAGGATGAAAACATAGCGCAGCAAGGTGTGGTAATCGATGATGACGGTCAGCCAGATCAGGACCACGCCAACGAGGATGTAAATGATTTGCTTCCACCAGGCGTCCTGCCAGCCCGTGCCGCGGGTGGCGCTGAAGATTTGGAGGACGCCGACGCCGCAGATCACCAGGGAGATGATGAGGAGGGTCCAGTCGAGGTCGCGGGGAGTGAGATGGCGATTCATGGGAGACGGGGAGACGTGGGGACAGGGAGACGCGGAGATGGGGAGACGGGGAGACGCGGAGACGCGGAGACTCCGGCTTCGTCATCGTCCGAACTGATGAATGCCGCTTCGACTACCGGCGACTCCGGTTTGGCTGGCTCCGCCGGCGCTGGTAAGCTGAATCGCAACAAGAGGCTGATTTTTGTCTCCGCGTCTCCGCGTCTCCGTGTCTCCGCGTCAGCCGCTAACCTGGCCTTCTTATCGAAGTACGCCTTCAGCACGTCGCGCACGATCGGGGCGGCGAACTGCCCGTGCACGGCGTGTTCGTCAAAGGCCACCACCACGATTTCGGGGGCCTGGCGGGGGGCGAAGCCGACGAACCAGGCATTGTCTTTGAGATCCTCGGAGTTTTTGCCCTTGGTGAATTCGTTGGAGGCGACCTGGGCGCTGCCGGTTTTTCCGCAGACGTCCAGGCCGGGAAGCTGGCCGCGCACGCCCGTGCCCCCGGGCTCGTTGACCACGCCCCACGTTCCGTAGATTACTTTTTGGACGTTATCCGGTGAAAGGGGCCACGAGTGTTCCTGGTATTTGCCGCCCTTTACCAGGTGCGGCTGATGCCAGAGGCCGCCGTTGACGAGCCACATGTAAGCGCGTGCAAGCTGCAGGGGTGTGACCGTGAGCGCTCCCTGGCCAATGGCTACGGAAATGGTCTCGCCGGCATACCATTTCTGGCGGAAGTTGCGAATTTTCCACTCGGAAGACGGCACCACACCCTCGGCTTCGTGGGGCAGGTCGATACCGGTCTTCTGGCCCATTCCGGCCTGGTTGGCGTAGAAGGCCAGTTTGTCGATACCGGTGCGGTTGCCGACGTTATAGAAGAAGACATCGCAGGAGTGCACGATGCCCTTGTGGAGCGAGACGGCGCCGTGCCCGGGCTTCCACCAGCAGTGGTAATAGTGGCCGTAGAAGCTGGCGCCGCCAGGGCAATGGATAGTGTACTGATCGTCAATGGCGCCGGATTCGAGGCCGGCCATCGCCACGAATGGCTTGAAAGTCGACCCGGGCGCCTGCTGCGCCTGTATGGCGCGGTTAAGCAAAGGATGCTCGGGGTTATCGGCGATTTCCTTCCAGTCGGAGGACTTGATGCGCACGGCGAATTTGTTGGGATCGAAGGCGGGGCGGCTGACCATGGCGAGCACTTCGCCAGTGCGCGGATCGAGCGCCACCACGGCGCCGTTTTTGCCTTCCATGGCCAGCTCTGCAACCGCTTGCAGATCCAGATCCAGCGTGAGCTGGAGATCCTTGCCGGGAACGGCTTCTTTGGCGGCCAGCACTTCGCGCGTCTTGCCGCGGTTATCCACCACCACCTGGCGGTCGCCATCGACGCCCATGAGGCTGTCGTTGTATTGGCGCTCGATGCCGAATTTGCCAATAACGTCGCCCGGGTTATGTTTCGCGAAATCCGGCTCATCCAGCTCCTGTTCGCTGATTTCACCGGTGTAGCCGATGACGTGGGCGGCAAAGCCGTTCTGGGGGTAGAGGCGGCGCTGGGCGTGGATGAGCTCCATTTCAGGGAAGAAATCGCGGTGCGACTCGACGAAGGAGAGGTCGCCGGGGGTGAGTTCTTCTTTGACGATGATGGGGTCGTATTTGGGCCGGGAAGTATAGCGGTTGAGGCGCTCGACGAGATCTTCGTAATCCAGGTTGAGGCCGCCGGCGATGGTGCGCAGGTGTTCGGTTTTCAGGTTTTCGCGAGTGAGAATGAGGCTGTAAGAGGAGTGATTGTCGACGATCACGCGGCCATCGCGGTCGAGGATTCTTCCGCGCGGGGCGGGGATGGGCAACAATTTAATGCGATTGCGCTCGGCCTGCTCGTTATAGATCTGCGGGTTTTGCACCTGCAGGGTCCAGAAGCCGGTGATGAGGAACAGGAAGATGACGACGGCCGCGTATTGAAAAAAGGCCATTTTCCCGGCGGCGAACTTGACGTCTTCCCGATAGACTGGCTTAGCGGGTGCTTTGGGCGGTGACTCGAGATCCGGACCGATGGCTGGCGGGTTCACAAGGATGGACGCTCAGGCGTCTCTTTCAGTTTAGCGAATGTTTCTTACACGCGCTCTCTGAGTTTATCCAGGAAATGAAAGACGGCCAGGCCGACGATGGCGTTTAACAATCCGAGCACCAGGGTACGCTGGATTTCGAAAGTGATCTGCGCGCCAAGCAGGCCGCGGGACATCACCCAATAAAGAAACTGGTGGAAGAAGTAAAAGAAGAAGGCGAGCAGGAGCCGGATAAAGGGGTGTTCGACGTCGATGCGCAGGCCGACGGAAGCGGCGAAATAGCCCACCAGAGTGTTGACGATGCCATACATGCCCAGCAGATTCTTCGACAGGGAATCCTGGGCGAGGCCGATGAAGAGGCCTATGAAGAGGCCGCCGATCTGGCTGCGCCGCATGAGCGCAAAATAGATGGTGACCAGGAGGGGCAGCTCCAGGTAGCCGAGGAACTGGAAGAAACGCGGGACGTAAACCTGGAACAGGATGGCGGCAATGGGAACGGCGAGCAGGACGCTGGCGCGGAAGCGCGAGACCTGCTCGAGCTGGCTCCCCACCATGATGCGGTCGCCGGATTCGCTCATTGTTGGGGAGTTTGCTGCGAGGGGGGCTGGTGCGACGGGGCGAGGGGGCGAGCGGGCGAGGGGGCGATTCCGGTGGCGGGCTTGCCCTGGGCTGTAGCCGCACTGCTAGTCGCCCAATCGCCCTTTCGCCCGCTCGCCCCCTCAGTCGCCGTCGGGGCCGAAGCGGGAGGGAGTTTCAGATTGAAGTCCGGCGGTTTCGAGCCCGGCAGTCCCTCTCCGAACTTATGACCCTCTGCCGCTCCGATCTGCTGGTAGCGTTGGCGCAGCCGGTCCGCTTCGGTGCCGATACCGGCGGGCAGCGAGTTGGTTTGCTCACCGGCAGCGGGCGGGGGCGACGAGCCCAGATAGACGGGCGCATTGGCCGGCGGCGCTTCCGGTATGGCCTGATGCACGCCCTCGATCATGATGAGTACGGCTTCCAGACCACGCTCGAGGCCGGCGGGCTCGACGAGGATTTCCTGATACGCCTGAGACGGAGAGCCCTTCCGCACTACACGCGCCACCCCGACCGGAAAGCCTTTCGGGAATATGCGGTCGTCGCCCGAGGTATAAAACCATTCGCCGGGCTCGACCTTCTCCTCGTTGGGAACGTAATCGACTTTGCAAGTGGCGTAGCCCTGCCCTTTGAGTGTGCCGACCGCGCCATTTTTTTGCGAGACAACGCCGGCGGCGAAGTCAGGATCGGTAATCAGCATGACTTCGGAGGCCGTGGGATAGGCGGCGATGACTTTGCCGACAATGCCGTCGGGAGTGACCACCGGCATGCCCTTTTCGATTCCGGAGCCGGAGCCACGGTCGACAAAGACTACCTTCGAGTTGGCGCCGGCGCCCGTGGCGATGACGCGGGCGGCCACGGTTTTCGAGGGCGTGCGGGCCTGGAAAGCCACCAAAGCTTTGGCGCGATCCGCGGTGGACAACTCCGCTTTCAGGAAAAGGTTTTCCATTTTCAAGCGGTCCACATCGGCTCGCAAACGGCTGTTCTCCTCGCGCGCATCGTGCGTGGAAATATAATTCTGGAAAAAGCCCGCGGCGCCCCCGCGGACGGTTTCAAGCACACGCGCGAGCGGTGTGACGGCGGTCACTGACCATACGCGGATGATGCGCGTGTCCCGATCGTTGCGCACCTGCACCTGCACGGCGATCAGCACGAGCTGCGCGAAGATGACCAGCAGCAGGACGGTGATGTTGCGGTAGCGGTTGAGCAGCGTTTCCATGGCCGGACTATCGGGGCGACCGATAGCTACCTTAATCGATCGATATCTTCCTCAGCAGCCTGAAATCGCTGAGCATTCTGCCGGTGCCCAGGACCACAGAAGCCAGCGGGTCGTCGGCAATGGAAACCGGCAAGCCGGTCTCCTCCCGAATGCGCTTATCGAGATTCTTCAGCAGAGCGCCGCCGCCGGTAAGCACGATGCCGCGGTCGCTGATATCCGCGCTCAATTCGGGTGGCGTGCGCTCCAGGGCCACGCGAATGGCGTTGATGATGGTCGCGACGCATTCCGCCAGCGCCTCGCGGATTTCGCTGTCGTCGATGGTGAGCGTCTTGGGCACGCCCTCGATGAGATTGCGGCCCTTGATCTCCATGGTGAGCGGCTTATCCAGCGGATAGGCCGACCCGACCTCCATCTTGATGGCTTCGGCGGTGCGTTCGCCGATCAGCAGGTTGTATTTGCGCTTGAGGTATTGCATGACGGCATCGTCCATTTCGTTGCCGGCCACGCGGACCGAGCGCGAGTAGACGATACCGGAGAGCGAAATGACTGCGACGTCGGTGGTGCCGCCGCCGATATCGACCACCATATTGCCGGAGGGCTCGGTGATGGGAAGGCCCGCCCCGATGGCGGCCACCATGGCCTGTTCCACTAGATGCACTTCGCTGGCCTTGGCGCGATAAGCGGAATCCATGACGGCGCGTTTCTCAACTTGAGTGATCTCGCTGGGTACGCCGATGACGATGCGCGGATGGACCAGCACTTTGCGGCCGTGCGCCTTCTGAATGAAATAATTCAGCATGCGCTCGGTGACCTTGAAATCCGCGATCACGCCGTCCTTCATGGGCTTGATGGCCACAATATTGCCGGGTGTGCGGCCCAGCATCTCTTTGGCTTCTTTGCCGACCGCCTCCACTTCCCCGGTATTTTTATTGAGGGCCACGATGGAAGGCTCATTAACTACGATGCCCTTGCCCTTGGCGAATACCAAAGTATTGGCCGTGCCCAGGTCAATGGCCAGGTCCGAAGAGAATAGACTGAAGAGAGAGCGTAAGTTCATTAAGGATGTTCGGTACCAGGAAGACCGTTGCCCTAAATGCTAGCACATTTCAGGCCATTTGAAGGCTGGTTGAGCCGGCGCGCATGGCTGCTGGGGACGGCGGCGGCGCTGAGCTGCGGGCGCAAAAAAGGCAAGGGATTTCCGGGGTATGCGCTAGTGGCCAACGCGGGCGAGCGGGCGGTGGCGGCGGTGGATCTGACCGTGTTCGCGGTGGCCCGGCAGATCGGGCTGGAGGCGGCCGCCGGGGCTGTGATCGCGCACCCTGTGCGGCACGCGGCCTACGTGCTGATGCCCGAGAGCGGCGGCGTCTGGGAGATTGACGCGGCGAAACTGGCAATCGCGCGCAAGACCAGCCTGGGCGGATCGGCGGTGGGGATGCGGCTTTCGCCGGACGGGAAATCGTTATGGGTGCTGCAGGCGCGGGCACTGGTGCGACTGGACGGCGAACGGCTACGCATAATCCAAACCATACGGCTGCCCGGAACGGCCGAGGATTTCGACGTGAGCCCGGACGGACGGGCGGCGATCAGCTTTCCCGACGACCGGCGCGTAGCGCTGGTGCGGCTGCGTACGGGTGCTCTCGAGCACACCGTGGCAATCGAGACACAGCCGTCGGGAGTACGCTTCCAAGCCGACGGCAAGCGTATGCTGGTGGGGAGCCGGGTGGATCGCACCCTGACCATTCTGGACACGGACAGCGCGCGGACGGTGGTGCGGCTGCGGCTGCCGGTCGAGCCCGCCAACTTCTGCTTCAATTCCGATGGCGGGCAGCTTTTTGTGACCGGTCCGGGGATGGATGCGGTGGCCATCGTGTTTCCTTATGAAACGGAGGTGGGGGAGACCATTCTGGCGGGGCGCGCGCCGGATGGCATGGCGGTCACGGCCGCGCCGCCCTATCTGTTCGTGGCCAATCCGGAATCGGGAAGCATCACGGTGCTGGATATCGACACGCGCAAACTGGTGGCGCAGGTGGCGGTGGGGCAGGAGCCGCGGCGCATTTTGATCACGCCGGACAATCAGTATGCGCTGGTGTTGAACCGGCGGTCCGGGGACATGGCGGTGGTGTGGATTCGCGCGCTGACGGCACGGCGTCATCGGACGGATCCGGCGCCGTTGTTCACCATGATTCCGGTAGGGGAGCAGCCGGTGGGCGGGGCGGTGGTAGGGGTGGGGTGAGCGGGTAGTGGCGAAACAGCCGCGGCTGGTGGCCGAGCGGGCGAGGGGGCGAATGGGCGAGCGGGCGATACCGGCTTACCGGCTTCATTCGCGATTCGCGAATCGCGAATATAATGAGATTGTCGTGCTAAAGCCCCAGGACGTATATGTAGCGCTGAAGATTGTGGCGACCCAGTCGGATCGTGCCCCGTACTCCCAACTTGCAGCGGAGTTGGTCATGAGCCCGTCCGAGGTGCACGCTTCGGTGCAGCGCGCTCAGGCCAGCCACTTGCTCCACGGCCCTCGACTGAAGAACCGCCCGAATTTTAGTGCCCTCGAAGAATTCCTCCTCCGTGGGCTTAAGTACGTTTTTCCGTCTGAACGGGGAGGGCTCACCCGTGGGGTCCCAACGTCGTATGCCGCGGAGCCGCTTCGCAGCATTCTCGCGAAAGGGAAGGATCCTATTCCCGTCTGGCCGTACGAGGAGGGCAAGCGACGGGGCGTCGCGTTTGAGCCGCTGTACAAGACGGCCCCCATCGCGGCCCTGGGTGACCCATCCTTTTACGAGTACCTGGCCCTCGCCGATGCCCTGCGGGATGGCCGCGCCCGTGAACGAAAAACTGCCGAGACAGAGCTGTGCCGTCGGCTACGAGAAGCCAGTGGACGACTCAAATCGTGAGCAATTAATCACCGCCGCCCGGCTCTTACGGCCGCTGCTTGGTGAACTTGTATTCGTGGGAGGAGCCGTAACGGGCCTCTTCATTACTGACAAGGGGGCTGCCGATCCGCGAACTACGCTCGATGTGGATGCGATCGCCGAAATCACATCCTACCCGGCGTATGCAAAGTTTGGCGATCGACTGCGTGCGCTGGGGTTCCTGGAAGACAGCAGAGAAGGGGCGCCGCTGTGTCGGTGGGTCCATCACGAGACAATTCTCGACGTGATGCCGCTGGATGAGAGAATTCTCGGGTTTTCCAACCGCTGGTATCGGGCTGCAATGAAGTCTTCGGTTACGCAGAGGCTTGCGGATGACCTCGCAATCCGCATTGTCACGGGTCCATTCTTCATCGCTACGAAGCTCGAAGCGTTCAAGGGTCGCGGGAAGGGGGACTTCTTCGGAAGTCACGATTTGGAAGATATGATCTCGGTAGTTGATGGCCGCGCCACGCTCGTTAAGGAAGTGCGCGCGGGGGCCGCTGAGTTCCGTGCATATGTGCGTGCCGAGATCAAACGCCTACTGGCGACGCCGAGATTCCTCGACGCATTGCCTGGACATCTGCTCCCGGATGCGGCAAGCCAGTCACGAATCAGCGTTGTGCTGGCACGCTTGGAAGGGCTCGCGTCGGTGTAGCGCATGCTGATATGACTACAGAAGCATTTGTTCCGGTCATCGCTCCCGAGATCTGGCAGCGGCATCCGGGATACCGCGTATTGAGCGTGGTGGTGCGCGACTTTCGGCAGACGGCCTTCGCTGGAGTTAGCGCGCCCGCGCCGCAGCCGCCGGCTTGGATGGCGGAGCATCTGGAAGCCTGGCAGGGCGCCTTTCGCGCGTTTGGGGCGAACCCAAAGAAAACGCCCTGCTCAGTGGAAGCCTTGTGGAAGCGCGTGCAGAAGGGCGGGGAACTGCCCGCCATCGATCCGGTCGTGGATCTGTATAACGCGCTGAGCATCCGCTTCGGAGCATGCTTCGGCGGCGAGGATCTGGATCGCTATGTGGGGCTGCCGCGCCTGGTGTTGGCGCGCGGGGACGAACCGTTCGACACTGTCCGCGACGGCGTGCCGGTAATCGAACAGCCCGAGAGTGGCGAAATTGTATGGCGCGACGAGCTGGGCGTAACTTGCCGCAGATGGAACTGGCGTCAATGCAAACGAACCGCGCTCGGTCGGGAGAGCCGCAATCTGTGGTTCATCATCGACCGCCTGCCTCCCATGCCCATCGCGGAGCTCGAGCGCGCGGGCCAGGAACTGGTGGCGGGCTTGGCGCGCCTCTCGCCGGGCACTACGCATGCGGTGCGTCTGATTGAGCCGGAGTGAAGGGCGCCCGCGGCCCTCACTCTTAATGCGGTTTTCCAACTTGCACACGGTTGCGCTTCAGAGCCGCGTCACGCGGCATAGACGACTTTGGCATCGCGCAGAACGCAGGGCCGTATGCGCGGCTTCGGACCGGCCTTCGACACGAGATCGACTTTGCGGCCGAGCAGAGTTTCCAACTCTGCTTCCAGCTCTCCAAATCTCCATAGGGCGATGCGGGCGTCGGGTTGGAACTCTACGAGCAGGTCGATATCGCTGTCGGGCTTCAAATCGCCGCGAGCGGCCGATCCGAACACCGCCAGCTCCCGCACCTGGTACCGGCGGCAGATCTCCTCTATCTGCGCCAATGGCAATATAAGGCCGGAAGAAAGAGTCACAAGCCCAGCCTGACTTTCGCGGTCCGAGCGGGTTTCGGCGAGGGCGCAGGGCACAAGCCGTTTGTCTGCAATGCGGGTTTTCGGGAAACCGCTGAGTGAAGACCTACCCTCTTTTCAAGCCGTTGGAATTCTGGCATTCTACCGCTTCCGATGTTCTTGCGCAGCACCAACCGGAAGAAGGACGGCAAGGATCACCGCTATTTCTGCATTGTGGAGAGTCGTCGGTTGTCTGGCGACCGGACGGTGCAGCGGACGGTTTTGTACCTGGGTGAGATCAACGATCAGCAGCAAGCCGCCTGGCGCAAGACGCTGGAAGTGTTCGACGAGGAGGAACAACGCTACACCACCATGAGCCTGTTCCCGGATGACCGGGAGATTCCCACCGACGCACTGGACAGCGTGCAGGTGAGGTTGAGTGGGTTGGAACTACGGCGACCACGGATCTTCGGCAGTTGCTGGCTGGCGTGCGAACTGTGGCATCCGCTCGGGCTGGATGCGTATTGGCAACAGCGTTTGCCGGAAGGTCGCGAGGCAGTGAGTGGCGAGAAGGTATTGCGGCTGCTGGTAGTCAATCGTCTGCTGGATCCAGGCAGTGAGTTTCACATACATCGGCAGTGGTTCGTGGACGGTGCCATGGACGAGTTGCTGGAGACGGATTTCGCGGTGGCCGAGAAAGATCGGTTGTATCGCTGTCTGGACCGAACTCTGTAGCATAAACAGGAGCTGTTCATTTGGCTTAAACAGAAGTGGGCAGACCTGTTCCAAGCGGATTTCGAGGTGCTGCTGTACGATCTGACGAGCACGCACTTTGGAGGGGAGATGGAACAGAATGCAAAAGCCAAGCGGGGCTATAGCCGGAATAAAAGACCAGACTGTCTGCAATTGGTCATCGCCCTAGTGGTGACGCCGGATGGATTTCCGCTGGCCTATGACAGCCGGACAAAGATGTCCAAGCCATGCTGGACCACTTGCAACTGAGGCTGCCCTCGCAACCGCCACCGCGAATCAAGGCGTCGCCAGCGTCTCGGTCCACTCATTGCAGAGAATCACGGGGACCTCCGACATCCCCATTTTCAGGGCGGCTTTTGTGCGGAGGTGGCCGTCGACGATCTCACCGCTGCTGCGGGCCAGCACAGGGATTTTGAAGCCGAATTTCTGGATGGAGGACACCATGAAGTCGACGGCCTTATCGTTGCGCCTTGGATTCCTGGCGTAAAAGACGAGTCGGCCGACTGGCTAAAGCTCAATGTGAATCGCCATTGCGGCGACGCCCCTCGGAACCTGTCCATTGATCTGGTCCTTTCGCAGCATCAACCGTTCAATAGCAGTTAGGGATTTCAGTCGTCAACAGACAAGCCTGAGAGCAGAGTCCCCCGACTTCGCGCAGTCGCCAGAAGGGCGGGCGGGGAATTCTGAGTATTGTGAGGATTGTGAGCACCGTGGTAGCGTTTGCACCTTTCCGGCATCCGAGTGTCGGGTTTCTGGTCGGACATGTCGGGTCGGTGTCGGGTTTTTCTAGGATGAGAGAGCCGCCAGGAATTTGAGCAGCCTTTTCGTCTGATCGGAAAGCCGCGCTGCCGGCGTCCACGTTTGGACTCCAGTTTGGACACCAAACCGCAGCCAGCGAAGGGTTGGTGTCTGTAAGTCTTTGAGGAACTTGGTCGGGCCGCCGAGATTTGAACTCGGGACCTCTTGCACCCCAAGCAAGCGCGCTAGCCAGGCTGCGCCACGGCCCGAAGCTTCTATTCTACGTCAAACCGCGCCCCGCCGTGCAAGCCGCGAGCCGCTCTAACCCTTAGCTTCCGCATTCGCCCGGTTCAGCAGCGCACGCATATAAGCAAATCCGTAGGCCGTCTGGGAATAATTGCCGCCCACCATGGCGGGGCTATGGTCCAGGATCACGATGCCGTCGAAGTTCACGTCTCGCAGCGCGTGCATGACCTTGTACATGTCGTAATAGCCGTCGTCCATGAAGGTTTCGACAAAGTGAGGCAGCGGCGCACTTACATTACGGAAGTGTATCTTCCAGATCTTGTCGGCGCCGAAGTAGCGTATCATCTCCTCAGGGTCCTTGCCGGTCAGCTTGCGGCCGCCTTCGAGCCACGTTCCGCAACATAGACAGATTCCGACGTTCGGACTGTTGGCGATTTCCATGGCTCGCTTGTAACCTTCGAAATTTCCGAAGATACAGCGCGGGACACCGGCCAGGACCGGAACGGGCGGATCGTCCGGATGAATGCCGATCCTCACGCCGGCTTGTTCCGCTACCGGCGCCGCCTGTTTGATGAAATAGCCGTAGTTCTCCCAAATCTCTTCCTGAGTGTATGCGCGGCCGTGGGAGAGAGGCTCCTGCCAGCTTTTCCCGTCCCAGACGCCGCGCTTATCGGGACTGGCCAAATCAAACTCCCTGGCGGATGCGCCCCGTATGTTCGCGCGGCCGCTGCTCCAAATGCCGTTGCCCATGTGCGCATAAGTAGTGTAGTAAATGCCGGCCGTTCCCAGGTTCCGTAGATAGCCCTTGTACTCTTCTATCTTGGCGTCACGGGCGGCAAGGTTCAGAGTAACTTCGGGCATGTTATGCACACTGGTATTACCGATGTTCCAGACAGTAATACCGGCGTCGGCGTATCTCTTCTTAATCTGGAGAAAGCCTTCCGCGGTGCGCAGGTCCGGAGTCGATCCTACACTTACATATTCCGCGCCGATCTGTTGGAGAAAGAGCAGTTCGTCGTCGGAAGGTTTGGCCGATGCCTGAGCGCAGAGCTTGATCCCCGGCGCGCTCTGGTGTACGGCAGCCCGGCCCGTATTCGCCGAGGCCAGGAATCGGGCAGCTAACGCGGCGCCGCCGAGCGCCAGCTTGCCGAACTCTCTCCGGTCCGGATGCGACTTTGCGTCGGGTGTGTTCATAGGAGTGTTCCCTTTTATGGAGTTTTTATGGATCTGGGACGATGCGTGCCAGCCACCGGTCCACGATCGGCTTAGCCTTGGAGGGGAAGCGGTGGCCGCCTTCGAGCATGTGGAATTCCACGTCGTCGGCCCGCCCGCGCAGACGCTCGGCGTACCGCTCGGTGACCTCCGGTTTGTAGAACTCGTCCTCGCAGCGGGCGATGTGCAAGAGGGCCGCGGCGACCTTCTGATAGGGGCCGTCCTCCCAGTTTTTCGGCACTCCGCCGCAGATGCCGATTACGCCACGGATCTCGGCGGGATAGGTGGCAGCGAAGCGATAGTTCATGCCCACCGGCTGCGAGAATCCCGCCAGAATGCGGCGGCCGGCTGGAATGCCGTACTCGCGCCCGGCCTCATCCAGAACGTGCCGCACCATATCATGATGCAGGCGCACGGACGAATCGGAATGTTTGTGGGTGGCCCAACTGTAGCCCACGTCTTTCAAATTCTGCGCGAGATAGAACTGGCTGGGCCCCTCGACGGACGCGACCAGGTGCGCCGGGCCAAGCATGTTCGCGGTCAGCCGCAGCATCACCTCCGGATTGGAGCTGAAGCCATGAAGAGTGACGACCAGCAGCGTCCGATGGTCAACGGCTTCCGGCGCGTACAGCAGGTAATGGCAGTCCAGGCGCGCGGTGAAGCTGCGATTGCGGATATTTTCGAGGGTCATCGCGGTGCAACGGGCCGGCGGCTGACTTTAATCAAAATTTCACCTTGATCTGGCCAGTTTTGAGGTTATCATAGCTAAAACGGTTTTGAGCACGGCCGGGCCCGCGTGCGCCTCCGGCGAGCATCAAGGGAGGAATTCAGGATGAGTTCACAAAAGCGGTGTCTGACGCATATCATCTGTTTTGCTTTTCTTGCCATCGGCCTTCGCGCGCCGCTCGATGCGCAGCAGATCCTGGGCACGATCACCGGCACGGTCAAGGACGCCTCCGGCGCCGCCGTGCCCGAGGCTACCGTCCGGGCGCGCAACATCGCCACCAACCTCGAGGTGGTCGAGCACACCCAGGCCAATGGTTCTTACTCGGTCCCCAATCTTCCCGCCGGCTCCTACACGCTCACGTTCACAAAAGAGGGATTCGAAACGGAAACCCACACAGAGGTCCTGGTGAATGGAGACCGCACCACTACGGTCGATGGCGGCCTGCAGGTGGGCGCGGTCAGCACCACGGTCGAGGTGACGGCGGTGCCCATGATGAACCAGGTGGACACCACCAATGGCTACGTGGTTGACCAGTTGACCATTCAAGAGACGCCGCTCGGAACCGGCAGCTTCACGCAACTGGCCATCCTGAGTCCGGGCGTGCATGCGGATTTCCTCGGCGGAGCGGGCAGCAACTCCGGGCTGGGCAACCAGGCCATCTTCGCCAACGGCCAAAGAGACACCAGCAACAGCTTCTCGTTGAACGGCATCGGCACTAACAACTTGTTCAATGGGAACTCCACCAGCCAGGTGGGAGAGAACCGTTTTGTCTTGAACACGGGCGAGAATTTCGGCGCGGGCGGTCAGATCCAGACCAGCACGTCGGTATATGGCGCGATCGGCCAGGCCCTCCCCACTCCGCCTGCTGAAGCTATCCAGGAGATCGCCGTGAACGCCGCTATGTATGACGCTTCTCAGGGGGCCAACAGCGGCGCTCACATCAGCGTGGTTACGAAATCGGGTACTAACACAATTCACGGCGAGCTTTACGAGAAGTTCCAGAACAGTGACATGAACGCCGCTCCGTTTTTCTATAATGCCTCGCCGCTGCTCACCACTAAGGTGCCGTTCCTGAATCGCAACCAATTCGGCGCCACGCTCGGCGGACCTATCAAGAAGGACAAGCTGTTTTATTTCCTCTCCTACCAGGGCGTTCGCATCGCCGATGCCACGGACGCCACCAAAGACGTGACCGTGCCGCTCGGTCTCACCGACGATCGCACTACGCAAGGTATCATCAACGCCATGCAGTCAACCTACGATAAGACGATTACCGCCAGTGAGATCAGCCCCGTGGCGGCGGCCATGCTGCAGGCGAAGCTTCCGAACGGGCAGTACCTGATTCCGAGCGCGGCGCTCCCTGCCAGTACGGCTACGCAACTCGGCTACGACGCAGTGGTGCAGGGGCCCAACGCGCAATCGACGGTCGATCAGGGAATCGCGGGTATCGACTATGTCGTGAATGACAAGGATCGATTGGGAGCCAAGTATTACGTCCAGAACGATCCCACCACTAATCCCTTCGGAGCGGTCGGCTCGTTACTCGGCTTTCCACAGGCGCTTTCGGCGGGCAGCCAGGTGGCATCGCTCAATAACACCGTCATCCTGGCGCCGAACCTGACCTGGGAACAGCGCGCCGGCTTTACCCGCCTGAGGGCCTACGCTCAAACCAGTCAGGCATTTACGCCCGACGATTTCGGCATCAATCTGCTGGGCTCCACCACTTTCCCCCAGATCAATATCGGCACGGCCGACCCAAACATAGGCTACGGTCTCGAATTCGGACCCAGCTCGAGTTTCGGAGACGCCGGCATGTACCAGAACCAGTGGGAATTTTCAACCACGCTGAACTGGGTCAAAGGACGCCACACACTCGCCTTTGGCGGGCTATGGGACCATACCGAGCTGAATATCATCAACAACAACAACAACACCGATACCATCGCGTTTAAAACTTTCCTCACTTTTGTGGAAGGCGCCGTGAAGACCGGCACTGGCTCCGATGCGTTTGCCGGATCGAGTAATCGTTACTACCTGTCCGATACGTTGGGCGCGTTCGTAAACGACAATTATAAGATTCGCAGCAACCTGACCCTGACCATGGGTCTCCGCTGGGACGATGAGGGACCCCTCACCGAGAAGTATGGCAGGCTGACTGCGTTCAACCCGTCCCTGTATTCCTATAACGCGGCCACAGATACCATCGTCAATTCCGGACTCGAAGTGGCCGGAAACAATCCAAGCTTCGCCACGCCGGGGGTCAGCGACTCCATGCTGAAACAGCGCCAGTGGGGCCTTTCGCCCCGCGTGGGCATCGCCTGGTCGCCGCGTTCGAAGTTGACCGTGCGCACGGGATTTGGCATCTATCACGACCGCGGCGAGTTCTTCAGCGAGTTCTCGCCCAGCGCGGGGGGCGGCTTCAACGGTCCCTTTGGCGTCACTCTGGCGCCGCCCTTTGTTTCACCGATATTTGCCGCCAAGGGCGCCACCTTCCAGACGCCGTTTGGCACTACCGCTCCGCCTGCCCCGCCTGGAAGCGCGGCGGCATTTCTGAAGCTTCTGCCGAACCTGGCGGAGAGCACCGACGGCGATTATCCGAAAGGAAACCTGTTCGGTCCGTTCCTTTTCGGCGGTTATGACATCGATAATAAGCTTCCCTACACGGAAAACTGGACCTTCGACATTCAGTATCAGGCGTCCAGCAGTTGGCTGTTTAGCGCCGGCTATGTCGGCAACCACGGCGTACACGAAGTGCTTCCCATTCCGTTCAATCAGCCGCAGATCGCTACGCCGCAGCACCCGGTGAACGGCCAGATCTATTCCTATGGTCTCAACGAGACCGATCTCGAGCCGATCTACACCAATGAGTACTCCGGAAACGCGCCCATTCGCGTGCCCTATATCGGCTACGACATGAATTCCGTCCTCTATGAGGCGGAGGGCATTTCCAATTACAACGCCCTCCAGCTGCAGGCTCGCAAGCGCCTGTCGAATGGCCTGCAGTTCACTGCTTCCTACACCTGGTCGCACGCTCTGGACGAGCAGAGCGGCCTGGGTCTCTTCTTCACCGGAAATAATCCTCTATATCCTAAGTCGAACTATGCTTCAGCGGATTTCGACCAGACTCACGTATTCCTGATCAATTACAGTTACACAATCCCGAAGGTGACTGACAGTAAGTTCCTTGGCGGATTAGTCAATGGCTGGACCATCGGCGGGCAGACCGTGGCACAGAGCGGCCAGCCCTATAGTGTCTACGATTACTCGGGGTCGGTCGGAAGCCTGTACTTCGGCACCGACGATGAGATCGGCAATCCTATTGTGCCGTTAAAACCCGGCGTTTCCGCGTCACAAGCTCAACTGCAGGGCACTACGGGCGTAAACGCCGGCAGACCAGTGTTGAACGCGAATGACTTCGCGCCCTCTTTCCTCGCGCCTGGACAGTCCGGCGTGCCCCCTTGCGACGCCTCCGGATGCGACATCTACGAATCGCTTTATGGGTCGTCGGGCCGCAACATGTTCCGGGGCCCCTTCCAGGTGCGCTTCGACATGACCCTGGGCAAGCAATTCCCGATCGGAGAGCGCTTCCGGTTGCGCTTTAATTTCGACGCTTTCAACCTCTTCAATCAGCCCGATTTCGATACGCCCAACAATGATGTCGTATTCTTTCCCGGATATGAACCGCCGCCTTCCTACCCGCCGCAGGGAAGCCTCGGCGCTATCCAGCACACCATCGGCAGCTCGCGTTTCCTGCAGTTGTCGATGCACCTGTCGTTCTAATTTGGCTGGCAGTTTACCTGGCCGCTGGCTGGATGGCGAAATCCCAAACCTGCATGTTCACTTTGCCGGGCGTGAACTCGACCACCGCGTATTCGCCGGGCTCGAAAGGCTTCACCGGCCAGATCTTGTACAGCCCGTCCTGCGTGAGCTGCTTGCGGAAAATCGCCACCTCGATGGGCTCTTCGATGACTTCCTTGGTTACCGGAACGATGGTCAGTTTCTCGACTATCCGCACGCCGTGCTCGGGCGTCAGCTTAATGATCCCGAAGCGCTCCTCGTTCGATAACTGAATAAAAAGTTCGTGCTCGGGATCTGTCAGGACGGTTGAGGAATGCACGCCATCCAGCTCCAGCGTGGCCTTTCCAGTGACCATCGGAATCGGAGAGAGCACCTTGAGCACATTGCGACCCTTGTTGTTATGGACCTTCGCTTCAGCCACCTTGATGGGTATGGCGGCATTGTCCTCCAGATAGTAGGCGCCAGGGTCCTGCGGGATTTTGGCGATCTCCTGGCGCAAGCCGCGCTCGGCCTGGTCTTCTTCCGCGACGACCTTGGCTTCTACCGCCAGCTCAGTCTTGCGCTCCGCCACTTCCGACTCCGTGCGTTTGAGGTCCACCAGGTCGAGCGGGACCTCTTCCCATTGGCTGCGTTCCACGCTGTAATACCGGACGCGATCCGTCTGCGCCTGATATTCGCGCACAAGCTGATAGCTGCCATCCTTCAAGTAAAGCTTTACATTTGCGGCGAAGGCTGAAAAGGCAAAAATGAATAGCGCCACAAGCACTCTGCGCATATCTTCTTTGGACTAGTGTAGCGCCGCGGGCGTTTCGGGTACGCGAATTAAATGGCCCTTCATCGAATCATCTCGACGCGAATGGTCTCGCTGCGGAACACGGTTCCGTCCAGACGCTTCCAGCTCTGGTCCGACGTGACTGCGACTGCCCCCAGCCAGGCCGCCATGGTGATGCATATGCAGTCGCCCAGCGACAGTCCCAGACCACGACTCGTTCCGAGCAGCGCTCCGCAGAACTCGGCCTGCGCCGCCCCAAAATCCTCATCGATATCCAGGTGCAGATCGCGGAGAGCGGCAAACGCCTTCTCAGCCGGCATCCCCACGCGCACCAGTCTTCCGATCACTTCGGCGACGTTTATGGCATGAATTCGGGAGCGGTCCAGAATGTGGTTGACGCGCTCCTGGCCAGGCTCATTTTGCAGGATACTCAGCAGGGCGGAGGCATCCAGCACAAACTGCTCTTTCACGAATGCGCGGCCTCTTGGTCCTCACGCTCCGCCTCTGCCCGCCGATCCCGAATCAATTCCCCAGACAGATCTACGCCAGCGGGGACGTACTTGCGGATTTCCGCCCGCACCTGGGCGAGGACTTGCGCTCTAGAGGTGACTTCGAGCGTACCCGATTCAGCGACTTTGACGAGCACTTGTGAACCCTCCGAAAGCCCGAGTTTGCGCCGCACGGCTGCCGGGATCAGGATGCGGCCGGACTTTTCGAGGCGAGCAGCATAGGTTTCCATTCCTCGAGTTTGTAGTTCCATACGTTCAGTATACGCCTATAGCGGCAGATTACACAACGTGCCGTATTATACCTCTTGCCGTAACGCGACGCACATTTATTCGGATTTCTTGGGAATCTTGATATCCAGCCGCTTGATCTTTTGATTGAGAGTCGAGAGTGGCACGTGCAGGCTGGCGGCCGCTTCGGTCTGGCTGCCATTGAACTGCTCCAGGCGCTCGAGAATCACGCGCCGCTCGAAGTCGGCCACGATTTCGAACAGTGAGGCGTCCGCCGGCAGGGGGCCGCCATCGCCGCGCCGCAGCCGCATGCCGCTCGACTGCAGCAAGTGATCGGGAAGCACGTCGACCGGCACGGCCGGTTCGGAAGCCAGCACCACCGCCCGTTCAACCGCATTTTCCAGCTCGCGCACATTGCCCGGCCAACTGTGCTCCATCAGGATCTGCAGGACTTCCGGCATGAAGTAGAGCGTGGAGTTGGCCTGCGCATCCAGGAACTTCTCGTTTTCCCGGCAGTACTTGGTGAAGAAATGGCTGACCAGCGCGGGAATGTCTTCCTTGCGCTCACGCAGCGGCGGCAGCGCGATATTGATGACGTTGAGCCGGTAATACAGGTCCTCGCGGAACGTGCCTTCATCGACCCGCTTCCGCAGATCCTCATTGGTGGCGGCCAGGACGCGCACGTCCACGCGCACCGGCTCGGTCGAGCCCAGCGCGATGAACTCCTTTTCCTGGATGACGCGCAGCAGCTTGGCCTGCGTCTCCGCTCCTACGGTGCCGATCTCATCGAAGAAAATGGTGCCGCGGTTGGCGACCTCGAAATAGCCCTTTTTGGTTTGGATGGCGCTGGTAAAGGCGCCCTTCACGTGGCCGAACAGCGTGGATTCGAGCAGGTCCGCCGGGAGCGAGCCGCTGTTGACCGGCACGAACATCTGGTCGGCGCGCGGCGAATTGGCGTGGATGGCTTTGGCGATCAGCTCTTTGCCGGTGCCCGTTTCGCCGGTGATCAGGATGGTGGACCGGCTGCTCGACACCTGCCCCACCAGGTCGAGCAGGCGCAGCATGCGCTCGCTTTTGCCGATGATGTTGGGGAAGCTGTACCGCTGTTTCAACGCCCGCTTCAGGTGGGTATTTTCGTATTCGAGGCGCCGCTTGGAGATCATGCGGTCGATCTCGATCAGCAGCTTCTCGTTGTCCCAGGGCTTGGAGAAATAATCGTTGGCGCCCAGCTTGAGCGCATCCACAGCGGCCTCCACCGAGCCGTAGGCCGTGATCATGAAGATGGGGGTTTCGCGGTCGCGCTGGCGGACGTCGCGCAGCACGTCCATGCCGGACCGGTCCGGCATCATCAGATCGAGCAACACTAGGTCGTAGGAGCGGGACTCGATCTTGCGTGCCCCCTCGGACCCGTTAACGGCCAGCTCCACGCTATAGCCTTCCAGGCTGAGGAGCGTATCCAGGCCCTCTCGTATATCCAGCTCGTCGTCGACTACCAGAACCTTACCTTTGGATATGGAGGCGGACAATTCGGGAGCGCTCATCTCAGGCGGCATTCACCGGTTTCCTGGGGGCTGGGTCGATTCCGGAGGCGGGTGCAACGGCGGCGCGGCTGGCCCCGCGGTGAGCAGCCTTAGACCAGGGTAACTCCAGATGGAAGCGCGTGCCACCGTGTCGGCTGGTGACCTCGATCGAACCCTTGTGCTCCTGAATAATTCCGTAGGTCACAGCCAGGCCCAGGCCGGTCCCTTTGCGGCTCCCCTTGGTAGTGAAGAAGGGATCGTAAATGCGCTGAATGTGCTCGGGGGAGATGCCGTGACCGGTGTCGGAAATGTCAATACGGGCGCCGGATTCCTCGCTCCATGTGCGCACCGAAAGCATACCGCCGCCCTCCATGGCGTCGCGCGCGTTGAGGAACAGGTTCAGGAAGACCTGCTGCAGTTTGCCGGCGTTGCCGTGCACCGGCCGCAGGCCTGCGCCCAGATCCAGACTCACCTGCACGCCAACCTTCTGAATCTGGTGTTCGAGCAGCGACATGGTCTCGCGGATGACCTTGTTCAGGTCCACGTCTCCGAACGAAGTGGTGGAAGTGCGCGAAAAATTCAGCAGCGAGTTGACGATTTCGCTGGCGCGGAAGGTCTGCTTGGCGATCTTGTCCAGCAGTATGGATTTCTGCTCGTCGTTGGCCACCTGCTTGGCGAGCATCTGGGCATAAGTCGAAATCACCGCCAGCGGGGTGTTTACCTCGTGGGCCACGCCCGCCGCCAGGAGGCCAATACTGCTGAGCTTGTCGGCTTGTACCAGCCGCTGCTCGAGCTCGGCGCGGTCGGTCACATCGTCGAAAATGATCAGCCTGCCGATCTGCTCCAGGTCCTTCGAGACCAGAGGGGCGATCGCCACGTTTACCGTGGAGCGGCCCTGGGCGGACTGGCCGTTGCCGGCGCCCTCGTTCGGATGCCCGTTCCCATTGGGCGCCGGCATGCCTGAGATGCCGGTAACGGCGGACAGCGCCGTGGGCTGCAGGACGAACTTGTAAATATGGTGGATGCCGGTCTCGCCGCGCACGCGTTCAAACTGGTCGGCCAGATCGGCCGGAAACAGCTCGGCCAGCTTGCGGCCGACGGCGGACTGGCGCGGGATTCCACTGAGCTTCTCGATCTGCGAGTTCCAGCTTTCCACGCGGTCTTCCAAATCGGCCGCCAGGATGCCTACGTTGATGGACTCGACGATATTCTCGCTGAACTCCTTCAGGCGCTCGTACTCCTCGACTTTGCGCTGCAGCGAGCGATAGAGCGTGGCGTTCTCGATGGCGATGCCCACATACCCGCAGATGGTCACCAACAGCTCGAGGTCCACGGTGGAGAGGAAATCGCCGTCTTCGGTGCGGCTCACGCCCAGGTAGGCGATGGTCCGCCCACGCACGGTGCAGGGCAGATAGTAAGTGAGGTCCAGGTCCGAGATGGTGCGCCGCACCGAGGCCGGCCAGCCACGTGAGACCGCGTCCAGTTGGTGCCGTGTGCGCTCGAAGAAAATGTACGGCTGCGGCAAGTCCCAGTTCAGAAAACTCAGGTCCAGTGGATCGTCGGCATCGAGCGAGCGCCGCCGCGCGCCCATGGCCATTTTTACGTGGAACTCGGGCTTGTCGCCCGGACGATCTTCGGCCAGAAACATAGCCATATGCCGGATCGACAGCGTCTGGATCAGCCGCTCCCCCACCGACGCCAGCATGGCGTCCAGGTCGGTTTCCGAATTCAGTTCGCGGGCGAATTCCACCAGCGTGCGCCGGTAATCGTAGAGGTCGCGGTAGAAGTGCTTGTCCAGCCGCTCCTGAATCCAGTTGCGGATCGGCTGGAACAGGAAGGCGGCGAACAGCATGACCACGATCAGCCCGATGTTGCCCACGTCCTTGAAATTCTTTTGCACCAGGCTGCCGAGCGAAAAGACGATGCTATAGAAAGCCGTCAGCACGCACAGGGTCGCGAGCGTATAGGCGTAGCCGCGGCGGAACAGGATGTCGACATCCATCAGCCGGTAGCGCGCGATGGCATAGGCCAGGGTCAGCGGGATCAGCGCCAGCGACAGCACCGAGAGCCGCATGTACGCGTTGGGGACCATCCCCAGCGTGTACGGTACGACGTAGAGGATGGCGAAGGGCAGAATCCCGCAGAAGGTCCCGTTGCGCAGCCACTTCAACTGCTGCCGCACGATGGGGTCTTCGGCCCTGCGGTAGTCCAGGCTGAGCACCAGACCGCCCGCCAGGTAAGGCAGCACTACGAAGACCAGCCAGATGCGATCCAGCATCCAGCGCAGCTCGACCGGCGAAATCTCCATGCGCAGCGTACCCGAGGTGATGGCCAGCCACGCCGCGAAAAGGAACGCGGCCGGCACGTATAGCAGCGCCGCGCGCAGCCTCGATCGGAACCACAGCCGCGGTTCCGGGAAGGTCAGACAGAGGTGCAGGAAAACGGTAGGCGCAAACAGGCCGGCCGCCACGTTGGCGAAATAGATGACTTTGTCGAAGCCGTTCAGCTTGCCGGTGTAATGGAAGCAGCAGAAGACGAAAGACGACAGGCACAGGATATAGAAATGGCGGGCTTTATGCGCGCTGCCCCGGCGATAGTAGACGAACAGGCCGATGAGCAGGTACGCCGCGCCCACCAGATACTGGTAGGTGACGGCCGGATCCGCCGGAAATTCGCCCACCACTACCTGCGCCTTGAACTCCACGCCGCGGCGGCGGATGGTGTAGTAGGGCTTGCTCCAGGCCCCTACCGTTACCAGCACCTGGGGAACGTCGGTGGCCTTGTCGATGGAGGCGCCATTGATCCCGAGCAGGGTATCGCCGGTTTTCAAACCGGCCTTCGCGCCCGGACCGTCCGGCTCGACGTGCAGGGCCTCGACGCCCCCTGTACGGTTCACCCAGACTACGCCATCGTCGGGTAGCCGGAATCTCTGCTGCTCCTGGAAATTAATAATGGCGGATACGGCGGCGGCGAGGGTCAGTATAGTCAGAATCGCCGTGGAGAGCTGAAACTTAAGTTCCTGAAACATGGCTGCCGCTGCCCGAGCCTGCCTGGCTACCGTTACCCCTGGTCTTCCGTATTAAGCACGTTTCATGCCAGCCTACAGATCCAGAATAGTAAACTTTTCTTGCACTTACAAGCGAAAATAGGGCGCCGGATTCGGATTTTGGGAGAAGCCACTATGCGGAAGTGTAGACGCCTCTTGCTCACCGCCGGTTCAAAGCTTGGATTTCGGATAGCGCTTACGCATCCAGTCGACGAAAGCTTCCGGCGCCGCCATGGTAGACAGACGGCTCTGCCGGACCAGGGCCCAGTCGTCGAACAAGCCGCTATCTTTGATGTCGCGCAGGGTAGTAGGCGGCTGCACGTTAGTGAGGTCGGCGAGAAACTCGAAATCCACGACGGCCAGCTTGGCATCGCGAGGGTCGGGCCGGGGCTCGGAAGCTACTTTGGCCAGCCCCACCACGGCGGCATTTGCCATGCTGTGATAAATGAAAACGCGGTCGCCCGGCCGCATCTCCCGTATGGCCCGCAGGGCTTGCGGATTACGAACGCCGTCCCACGCGGTCTTGTGATCGCGCGCCAGGTCCTGGATGGAATAGGTCTCCGGGTCGGTCTTTGCCAGGTAGAATTTCATTCCCCCGCATCGTACCACTACCGGGCTGTACTCGGTTGCACCCAGGGATCGCGGGGGACTATTAGTGGTGGAAACATTTTGCTGTAAACTAATAGTACGCATGCGCATCGCCATTGTTGTCGCTGGACTGCTTACCCTTGCTCCGCATGGCGCTTTGGTGGCCCGGCAGGCTCCTGCACCTCCGGCTGCCGCGCCGGCTCCTGCATCTCAGACAGCCGCGCCGGCTGCGGCCACCGAAAGCAAACCCGCCGCCGTCGTGCCGCTGATCGATCCGAAAGCTTATGTGATCGGCCCGGAAGACGTCATCTCAGTCAATGTGTGGCGCGAGCCGGCTAATTCCGGGCAGTTCGTGGTCCGGCCGGACGGCAGGATTGCGATTCCCTTGGTAGGGGAGATTCAGGCCGCCGGCCTGACCCCGGAGCGCTTGAGCGCGGCTATTGCCGAAGGTCTGCAGAAGGTGATGACCCATCCGGAAGTGACCGTAGGGGTGGAGCGCGTCAACAGTAAGAAGTACTTTATCCAGGGCGAGATCAACAGGCCGGGCGCCTACTCGCTAGCCGTCCCTACCAGCGTGCTGGAGGCTCTGGTGAATGCGGGGGGGTTCCGCGACTTTGCCAATACCAAGAAGATCGTCATTCTGCGCGGCGCCACGCGGTTGAAGTTTAATTACCACGAAGTCAGCAAAGGCAAGAACATGGAGCAGAACATCCCGCTGATGCCCGGTGACCAGATCATCGTGCCATAACCATAGAGGACGATTTATATGTTACCGTCGCAAGGATACGTCAGTGTTTCCCGCCGTCCCCCGGATATCGAAGACTATATCGAGATTCTCCGCCGCTACCGTTCCTGGATCATTGGTCCGACCTTCGCCGGGCTGGTGATTGCCGTGGTGGTGGCCTTCCTGTGGCCCGATACCTTCGTGTCCACGGCGGTCATGCGCATCAGTCCGCAACAGGTGCCGCAGAGCCTGGTGCCGAGCAATATCAGCACCCAGTTGGCCCAGCGGCTGACGGCCATGCAGCAGGAGGTCCAGAGCCGGACCAGCCTCTCGGAGTTGATTCAGCGGCCCTCTCTGAACCTGTACGCTAAGGAGCGCCTGAGCAAGCCCATGGAGGACGTAATCGAAGAGATGCGCAAGGCCATCAAGATTACCCTCCTGGAGTCGGCCACCCCCCAGCAGCAGCAGCCCGGGACTTTTGCGTCCGCCTTTCAGATTAGTTTCTCCTACTCCGACAAGTACAAAGCGCAGGCGGTGGTGCGCGATCTGGTTACCAAGTTCATCGAGCAGGACGTAAACGTCCAGCGCAACCAGTCCAATATGACCACCAGCTTTTTGAACGACCGGCTCAAGAGCGCCCTCGATGAGCTCAACCGGCTGGATAATGAAGTGACCAGGTTCAAGCTGGCCAATGCCGGGCGCCTTCCGGAGCAATTGCAGTCCAACCTGCAGGCCGTCAACACCCTGGAGGTACAGCTTTCGACGGCCAACGAAGCCATCAGCCGCAATGCTCAGGAAAAGATGATGCTGGAAACGCAGCTGGCGAACCTGAAGACCGAGGCGGCTTTCATCAGCTCCAATCTGGAGCAGAACGCGGGCTCGCAGACGGTCAAGAACGAGCGGTTGATCCAGTTGAGCAAGACCATCATGGATCTGGAGACCCAACTTTCGGCCGCGCGCCAGACGTACAAGGAGGATCACCCGGACATTCGCAGTCTGGAGGCCCGTCTGGTCGTGCTCAAGAAGGAGCGCGACTCCCTGGAAAAGGACGAGACCGATGCGGCCACCAAATCCTCGGAACCCAAGAGAGCCATCAACCCCCAGGCGGCCCAGTCGCTCGAGTCCATCAAGCAGGCCATCGCCAGCGCCAATGCGCAGATTCAGACCCGCAATATGGAAATGGAAGAGCGTGTGCGGCGGCAGAAAGAGGTGCAGAGTGAAATCGCCCAGTACGAGGCGCGCATCCAAGCCAGCCCCCTCAACGAGCAGCACTATGCGTCGCTGCAGCGCGACTATCAGTTAGCCAAGCAGAACTACGACGAGATGTCCAGGAAGAAGGAGATGTCCGAAACCGCCAGCAACCTGGAAGAGCGCAAAGCCGGCGAGAACCTGGAAATCCTGGACGCGGCTTCTCTGCCCGATCATGTCAGCGAGCCTAACCGCCTGTTTATCGCCGGTATCGGTATGGGCCTCGGCCTGTTTTTCGGCGTATTCATGGCGGGTATCAAGGAAATGAAGGATACGTCTTTGAAGAATCTGAAAGACGTGCGCGCGTATACCAACCTGCCGGTGCTCAGCAGCATTCCGCTGCTCGAGAATGCGCTGCTGGTACGGCGCAAGCGACGCCTGTTCTGGCTGGCCTGGTCGACCGCCATCATTGTAGGCACCATCGCCATGAGCGGTTCGATGTATTACTACTATTTCGGGAAGACGTAGAACGCTGGAGACGAGATGAGCCGAGTACACGATGCCTTGCGCCGCGCCGAACAGGCCGGAGTCGTAAATTTGGAAGGCGAGAGCGCCGTCGAAGAGCGTCAGGCTCCCGCGCCGGCCCCGGAGAATGGGACGCTGGAGCACGGCATGGCGCGCGGCCTCGCGTCCGGACAAGGCCTGTTGGAGGCGATTCAGCCCGCCATCCTGGAGAAGGTGCTGGAGGTTCCCTTTCAGCCCGCGCCGGAGTCGCACCTGCTCGATCTGCAACGGACGCACGAAACTCCGGCGGAAGAATTCCGGACTCTGCGTACCCGCTTGAATCACCTGCAGACGCTCCAGCCGCTGCACACCATGGTGATCACCAGCCCGTCGCCGGCCGAAGGCAAGACCTTCACGGCGGTGAACCTGGCGCTGGCCGAGTCGCATCTGTCCGAAAACCTGGTGTTGTTGGGAGACTTCGATCTGCGCCGGCCGCTGATCCACAGCCTTTTTCAGGTGGATCGCGCGCCGGGCCTCACCGACTATCTCATGGGCGAAGTGCCGCTCTCCGGCGCCCTGCGCAAAGTCGCCGGGATGAACCTGTACATACTTCCGGCGGGCTCGCCGGTGAGGAACCCGCTCGAACTGCTCAATACCCGGCAGTGTAAGACGCTGTTTGAAGAGCTGCCGAAAGTGTTCACCTGGGCCATCTTCGACACGCCGCCGCTGCTGTTTTCGGCGGACGCGAATCTGCTTTCGACCATGGCCGATGGCACGGTCCTGGTGGTCAAGATCGGCGCCACCACATTCGACAATGTGACCCGCGCGATGCAATCGCTGTGCGAGAACAACGTGCTGGGGATTGTGGCGAATGGCGCGCGCGCGTCGGAGTTGTACAGCAAGTACACGTATTACTATTCAAGGGTGGACGAGCCAGACGCGAAAACGGTAAGACCTTAAACGCTTTCGTTGAATGCGCCCGGTCGCTTACTCCCGGCTCACCTACTTACTCCCGCCGCCCGTCCCCGCTTCCTGGCTGGCCATGCCGCCGGTGAGCGCCAACAGGCCGCCGTCGGCCGCGATGGCGGTTCCGGTGATATAGGAAGCCAGGTCGCTGGCGAGAAAGACAATAACGCGCGCGATCTCCTCGGGCCGGCCCATCCGGCCGAGCGGAGACAGCTTATGGCATCCTTCGACGACCCGCTGCGGATCTTCGTCGAGGGAGGCCGCCCAGCGCAGCATAGGAGTGTCAATCGCGCCGGGGCAAACGCAGTTCACCCGGATATTGTTCCTGGCGAAATCGAGAGCCATCGACCGCGTCAGCCCCAGCAGCGCGTGTTTGCTGACCACATACGCCATCGAATTCCGCTGCGCCGTCAGCGATTGCACCGATCCCGTGATGACGATGGACCCGCCGCCGCGCCGGATGAGGTGAGGGATCGCGTACTTGGAAGCCAGGAATGCGCTCCGCAGGTTGGCATTCAAAGTTTCGTCCCATTCCTGTTCGGAGGTGGTGGCGGCGGTGCCATAGCGCTGGATGCCGGCATTGTTCACCAGTACATCGATGCCGCCCAGGCGCGCCGCGGCCCGCTCGACCGCCTGTTCCACCTGGTCGCCCACGCCGAGGTCGACGTGGAAGTATTCCGCCACGCGGCCCTCGCGGCGGAGCGCCTCGACCGTCTCGCGGCCGGCCTGATCGTCGCGATCGAAGACGGCCACCGCGCCATTGCGCGCGGCGAATTCCCGGGCCGCCGCCTGGCCTATGCCGGACGCGCCGCCGGTCACTACAATCACTTTGCTCGTGAAGTCCATGGCTGCTCTCAGAAAAGCTGCTCTCCGAAACAATTATCCACCGCTGGCGGCCTGAGTAGCGGCACATGTGCATGCGGAAATTCGATTATGGTATCACCGTATGCGACAGCGCACGCGAGTCCTGTCCGGTGTTTTTTGGGGCCTACTCGCTAAACGTGTTACCCTTTGAAAAAGAGCCGTGCGGGGAGTCTTCGCCAGTTCGCTTCTTTCTTTGCTGCTTCTCACCACCCTTGTCTGGGGCGGTTGCATCTCGTGCGAACAGTATTTCATGTGGCCCGGTGCGAAAGACTGCTGCTCACCCAACGGTCACTGCAAAACAAAAACGCCGGCGCCGCAGAACTCAAAGCGCGAATGCAAACAAATTGCCTTCGACCATCAGAAGTCTGTCGATCTCCACATTGATTTACCTGTAATCGCCGCGGTTAAGATTGATTTGCGCTCCCGCACGGTCGAGGCGTTTGGAGACTGGCGCGGTGCGAACCTGATCGAACCATCGCCGCCTGATCTGCAAGTCCTTAATTCCACATTTCTGATCTAGCTTTCCTTTTATCGCCTTCGATGTGTTGAGTCATGCGTGTGTCCACACGTGTTGTGCTGCCGCTGCACGGCAGGCGAGTGCATGAAAGGAGAAAGGGAACATGCAGCAGTCAAAATCGCGACTGTGGGTTGTGGCCATTACCGCAACGCTCACATTAGCGCAACTGGGGAACGCCGCCGACCACGGGCCGGTCTTTGGATTGGCCACCCCGACGAACCCGGAAGGCGGATGGAGTTTTGACCTTGGAGTGAACGGGCGCAGCGGAACAGCCTCCACGCTTG
>Ga0302326_10003810_pt1 | contig 35361 bp, 39 predicted proteins | sample Palsa_T0_3_FD_202264 | JGI IMG/M metagenome (GOLD analysis project Ga0302326, IMG submission 202264) | Peat permafrost microbial communities from Stordalen Mire near Abisko, Sweden - Palsa_T0_3 | ecosystem: Environmental > Terrestrial > Soil > Palsa > Peat permafrost | place: Sweden: Abisko...
CTGATCGCAGTGGAGATCGTGTCGGCCGACTCCATCACCACCGACATCCGGGACAAGCGCGCGGAGTACGCCGCCGCCGGCATCCCGCACTACTGGATCGTCCGGATGACCGACAACGACGGCCCCGCGATCTCGGTAGAACGGCTCCTGCTCACATCGGACGGCGAGTACACCAGAGAAGGGCTCGCGATCCGTGACCGCGACTTCCGCGCCATCAACACCATCAGCCCATTCCCGCTCGGACTCACCTGGGAAGCGCTAGACGAAGGCTTGTAACCCGGGTCAAAGTACGAAAGGCCGTTCGTACGCGGCGCGCTAATCTCGTGTCTCTGTTCACTTGACCAGAGTCGACCATATGCGAGCTCAGATAACGCGGTCTACGCGTTCGATCGTGATGACGTCGACCTCGACTACGTACATAATCCGGTAACCGCCGACCTTTAACCGGCGGTAGTCCCCGCGGACAAAGGCGGTCGGCAGGATTAGGGTCAGCGGCCAAGGCGCTCACGGAGACACCGATCGCCTGCATTCCGTCCTGGTCACTGATGTACCGGTGTGCCGAGACTCGCGCGGCCGGCGACCACTCGATTTTCACCGGCTGCCGCCGAGCAGCTAGGCCATTACTTCTTCGTGCGAGAGCGCACCGGGCCGGCCAATGCCACATCATGCTGCTGCAGCACGGCGTCGGCTTCTGCGGCGTCGAGGTCATCAGCCGAGGCGCGGTGTTCCAGCGCCCGCAGCCGCCGGTACTCATCGACCGGGACCACCACCGCGGTCTCACCCCCTAGGTGTATGAGGTCGTGCTGGTCGCGGTACCCAGCGGGCTGTGCGGTCACGATTCCATCGTAGAGAAAGGGGCGACATTCGGGATGGACATCGAGCGGTGCGGCGAATACGAGAGTACGCGGCGGAACGGAAACCGCCCGGTGCCGCGTTCTGTCCGGTCTGCTCGATAAGTTGAGATGGTACGCGGCAACCGGCAGGAGGCTAGGCGTGGTCATGACCGTCCCGCGACACGACCGACCCCATCCGCACCTCGAGCGGACCTTCATTGCCGTACGCGCGGCCGTGCCCGCCGCCAACGTCGCCGCGTTCGATACCGAGCTCGAAGCGATCACCTATGCGCCCGTCGTCGACTTGGCGGCGCTGGATGAGTTCCTCTCCGGCTGGTGGCGCATCGCCACCCGGGCGGCCGCCGATCCGGCCGACTGGCAGCGCATGCACCAAGAGGCCGAGCATCTCCACTCCGGTGCGCGCTCGGCGGGCCCGACGCTAGCCGAGGTGTTGTGTCGGCGCGGGGTCCAGCTGTAGGTGTAGAGCGGCCGTATGGGCAGCGACGTCGCCGGGCTGACCCCGTGGGCCCTAGTCGGGGTACCCGGTGAAGCTGGCCTCGTAGTCGCCGTAGCGGGTGAGCCATTCCTCGACGTCCGCCTCGGTCACGTCCGCGATCTCGGCGATGCGCGGCACGGTGACCCCGACGGCGGCCACCACGAGCGCAGCCCGCGGACCTCCGCGGGCCCTCGTCGATGAGCCGTTGCGGGCTTGCACCCCTTCCCGAGCGGCCCGGCGGAGCCCTGCCGGTTGGGACCGGACCGATGGTAACTCTGGGCCGGTGCCCGGCGCACGGCAAGGGCTTATCCGCGAGGCCAAGCAGGTCAACTCGTCGCAGATGGGAGCGGATGGCATCGATGGCCCGCAGGGCTATCACTCCTTGGTGATATCACCCTTTACTGATAGTGCGGTATTATTGCTCTATGGCAATAGAGGACGGCGAGTACATGGTGACGACGGCGCGGGATCTAGGCGCAGCGCTGAAGTACTTCCGGGCCGCGGCCGGGGTGACGCAGACAGATGCCGCCGAGGCCATGGGCGTCGGGCAGCCGTATCTGTCGTCGCTGGAAGGAGGGAGGTTCGGCAGCTCGCTGACGCACGCGCTGCGACTGCTGCGCTTCACCGGCTGCGAGCTAGTCGTCCGCCCGAGGCAGCCTCGTGGCTGACCGGCTGACTGAGCGGCTCGTGGCCTGGCTCTACGACACGCCGGTCGCGGTGCTGATCCGCGGGCCGGACTTCCGGATCCGGCTGGAGTGGTGTGCTGAGGCGATCGAACGGTGGGGGCTGGGCAGCCCCGCTTTGTCCGTCGGTCTGCCGATCGGCGCCCCGGTGGGGCCGCGAGACCCGCGCGGCCTGGATTTCTTTGAGAACATGCTGCCCGAGGGACCCGCGCTGGAGCGGATGGCGGCCCTGGCCGGGTTCCGCTCGGTGGATACCTACGGCATCCTGTCGGCCTTCGGCCGCGACTGCGCGGGTGCGATCATGGTGCTCCTCGCCGGGGACCGCCCCGGCGGGAACGCCGGCGGATACGCCTCGATGACGCCCGACGACCTGCGGCGGGTGATCGGCGCCCTCGACGTCAATCCTCTCGGTGCCGCGCCGGAGCGCGGCTTCCGTCCGTCGCTGGCCGGCTTCCAGCGCAAGGCGCTGCTGGGCCGGGCCGGCGACGGCACCTGGCAGCTCCCGTCCGGGAACGCCCCCTCGACCTGGATCCTCAAGCCGGACGGCCCGCACGCGATGGCCGCCAACGAGGCCACTTGCCTGCGGCTCGCAGCCGCCTGCGGGCTGCCGGTGCCCGACACGGAACTGCTCGACGTCGCCGGCCTCCCCGTCCTGGCGGTCAAGCGCTACGACCGGCAGACCGCACCGGGCGGGGACATCCCGGTCCGGGTGCACCAGGAAGACGGCTGCCAGGCCACCGCCACGCCCCCCGGGCTCAAGTACGAGGAACAAGGCGGCCCGGCGCTGCGTGACCTCGCCGACGTCATCAGGAACTACGGCGATCCCAGTGAGGTGACTGATCTGCTGCGCCGCACGACGTTCAACATGGCCGTGGGCAACGCGGACGCGCACGCCAAGAACTTCTCCCTTCTGCACGATCCCGCCGGACCGGTCGTCAGGCTCGCCCCGGTTTACGACGTGCTGTCGACCATCGCCCTGGATCTGACCGACAGCACGGGCCAGCCGATGCGGGCCGACACGCGCCTAGGCCAGCGCGTCGGCGGTCAGGTCGACGTCCGGCAGGTGACCGCGGCGAACCTGATCGATGAGGCGGTCACCTGGGGTATCCGCCGGCGCGCGGCGACGGAGGTCGTGACCGAGACCCTGGACCAGGTGCTCGGCGCCATTGCGGCGACACCAGGCGATCCCCGGGTCCTGGCCGTCATCCGCGAGCAGACCCGCAAGCTTTCTTCCGAACGGACCCGGGGCTCAGTTCGCTAGGGAAGGGTGACGACGACAGCGGCAATGCCGGTGGTGCTGCCTGGCAGTTCCGGGAACGGAGGGCTGGCCGACGGCGCGTCCAACTGGGCGCTCCAAGTAAGAAGCCTGATTCGATCAGGATGAGGAAGCCGGTGGTGACATCGGTGGTGACTAGCGGTCCCGCGATCTGTCGTCCCGGTGCCGGGGCTTGGCAGGTCCCGCGAGCTGGCGACCTGGAACACCACCCACAGTCTCTGGTAGCACTGTCGCTGAGTTAGTGAGCCCGTATTTGGCTTCAAGCCCATCAACGAGCCAGCGGAGATCACCAGCCGCAGAGAGCTGGTCGATGACGCGCTGCCACGACACGGTGCGCAGTAGACCTGGATGACGCAAGGCCGCGCAGACGGCGTCATACGCGCTGCGGGCATCGCCGCCCGGCCAGAAGGCCGGGTTGCGTTCGTCGTAAATGATGAGCGCATGCCCCGAGGCAGTCTCGACGTGATCCTTGCGGACGGTCGCAGCCAGCACATTGCGCACCAGCTGATAGGTCCATGCCAGCGGGCACGGCGAGTGGTCGATGTCGGGGTTCCAGTTGAAAACTGCTGGGGCGTGCTGCCAGTACTGCACACCGATTTCGGTGAGCGCGCATCGGGCCCGGCGGCCGTGCTGGACCGTGTACGTCCCGTCACAGTAGGAGGGGTTGTCTCGAGTCAGCCTGGGGCGGGAGCAGGCTCCGAAGACGCTCTCGCTGAGCTTGCATTCCACGGCGATCCGATACTGGGGGCCCTCAAAGCAAACGTCGATAGAGGTCGGGCGACGCTCGCCGAGCCAGCTCACGTCCTGCTCGAGCGTCATGTCGAGCTGGTTCGGTGTCTCGGTGAATGCGGATCGGCCGCACTCGGCTGTCAACGCTCCCAGCGCGGCGAGGTGGTCGGTCGCCGCGAGCGCGCCGAACACGCTTTGCGTGAGCGCCTGAGAGCTCTTCATGCTTCGGAACCACCGGTGCCAGGCCGATACCGGGACCATCGTCACCACGGACGAGGCAAGGTCGGCATCCGGTGGCAGGAGTAGGTTCCTGGTCGCATGCTCAGCAAGGAACACCGGCGGTCGATGAGGATCACTGCCCGTTTCGAAGAGGGCAGCGTCGAATCGCTCGCGCGCATAGGAGTGCATTCTCATGACGAGCTGGTCGACGTAGCTACCACCAGAAATGATCGGTGTGGTCGATGCGTCCGTCGCCACCGAGGGCAAGCCTGGGACGTCGACAATCCGCGGGATCGGCTCGAGGATGGGCATGGTCCGGTTCAAACCCAGGGTGAGGTGCTCAGATTGGAAGCCATCCAGCGCCCCGAAGCCGATGCGGACGCCGATCCACTTGCCGAGCGCAGCGGACAACTCCCGGAGCGGCGCCTTCCACGCGCCAGCCTGCGGGCACGACTCCCACGCCTCCCACCACGAGTCCGGGCCCAGCACCAATAGCGTCAGCGGGCCGCCAGTGATGGCCTCTGGGTGAAGACTGACCAGCTCCTTGTCGAACGCGGCCCGGTTGGCGTCGATCACCGCGGCATAGGAAAGAACCTCAAGCAGCGCTCGAAGTGGAGAGTCGCCGCGACCGCTGGGAGCCTTGAGCTCAACCAGACAGCACCGGCCATCTCCCAGCAGAGCGACCCCGTCGACCTTGCCGACGGGGTCGAGCCGGCGGGCCTTGAGCGGAACCTGATAGGCGACTACACGGAACGGGCCGCCACCTGGACCCACCAGCCGCCCACCACGAGCGCACCAGGCCGACAGCGCAAGCATCAGATGCTCCTCGACGCGGTTCGTAGATGTGCCCGAGGAGGGGATGGCGTCGTGACTGCCGACAAAGTAGGAGCGGTCTCGGTCCGCCCGGCGCGGCGCGATCGCCCTGTCGTGCTGGTAGGCGGCGGCAACCGCATCCGGATCGAGGGCCCGTACGACGTCAGCAAGCCCGGTCGCACGGTTTACCTCTGACTGATCCTTGGCGGCCCACAACAGTGGCCGGCCGATTCCTGCGACCGACAGCTCAGATCACCCCTTCTTCGCGCCGGACGAAGCCGCCGACATACGACGGCGCAGTTCAGACATGTCAATCGAGCTAAACCGTGCAGGTACGGCAACATTAGCGTCTAGCACCGACCACATACGACCAACAAAGGTGTGGTGACCTGCACAACGCGACAACCAGCATTGACCTCCATGGGGACTCGCTCCCCCCGAGGCGATCAGTTTGCTGGCCACGGTTGTCCGCGGCCAGGGAGGGAGGCGTGCTTGACCTCGTGCCAATGTGGTCCCCTGCCCGGCGGGACGATGACGCCCTCAGCGGTTGCCCCCCTTGTTTGGTGATGTCGGGGACGAGACACGGCTTCCCGAGGGGGAGGCCAGGGCCGCGGAGACGGTGGCGCGGGTCGTGTCCGGGCTGGCGGAACTCGGCGCGGTCGAGCCGGTGGCTGATCTCGCCGCGCTGCGGCTCACCCTGGGCCTGGAACTGGCCGGTGACCTGCCGCGTGAGGGGCGGTTCGGCGCGGGCGTGCTGGTGGCTCCGCTGGGCTCGGCCATCGGGCTGGACGCGGACGTGGTCTTCGTGGTAGGGCTCGCCGAGGAGCTGGTGCCGGGGCGGCTGCGGGAGGACGCGCTGCTGCCCGAGCGGGTCCCGGCGCCGGGGCAGCTGGGCGCCGCCCGACCCGGGCCGCGGCCGGGATAATCTGCTCGGTCTGCTTTTCCGACCGGACGCCTTCGCTGGTGCGCTGGGCGATCTGCGCTTGGAAGGCATGCTCCAGAGCAGTCCTCGTGGGAGAGCGCACTGGGCCCCGGCTACCGGAGACTGCGCCGGGCCAGGCGCGCGAAGACAAGCGTGCCCCGATGATCTGGGCGCTTGCGCCATTTCGATGAGAACCAGATAATCCTGGCTGAGCTCGACGTCGCTAGAATCCGCGGCAGGGTCGTGCGAGTGGGATGGGAAGCGGCAGGCATGAGCGAATACCAGTACTACGAGTTCCTCGCGCTCGACCGGCCGCTAACTGCGGAACAGCGCGCCGAGCTGCGGTCGATTTCGACCCGGGCGGAGATAACGGCCACGAGGTTCGTCAACGAGTACCAGTGGGGCGACCTCAAGGGCGACCCGCGGACGATGATGGAGCGGTACTTCGACGCGTTCCTGGCCGCCAGCTCGAGCAGCCTATCCGTGGAGCAGTACTGCCTGGCGATCTCCGAATCCAGCACCCCGCGCGTCCACCGCCGGTACGCCGCTACCAGCCGCGCCTATTCGGCACGCCGGGATCGACGAGGTTGTCGTCGATGTAGTCCCACTCGATCTCATAGCCCAGACCCGGGCCGGCCGGCATCGCTACGTACCCGTCATCGTCGATGAGGTCGCAAACCGTGCGCAGATAGGGATGCGGCGCGTCATAGTCGACGCCCGGGGCCAAGAGTCCCTTCTCGTAGTACTCCGAGGTATCCTCCGACGTGGCGCCGAGCACTTGCAGGTTGCCGAACCCGGACATGTGAATCTCGCACCTCAGTCCGTAGGCTTCGCACACGATGGCTGTCTTGCGTGCTCCGGTCACGCCGCCCCGGTTGACGTCGATCCGGCTCATGTCACCGGCGCCGCGCAGTATCCACTCGGCCCGAGTGAATACGCCTCCCGCCGCGATTTCCGGCGACAAGACGGGGATCGTCAGCTCACGGCATAGCCGCACATAGCTCTCGACCCGGTATTCCGGCATCGGGTGTTCGTACCAGTAGAAGCCCGCCTTCTCGAGTTCGCGGCCGACCTTAGCGGCCTCCTCGATCGACATGTACGTTCCCCAGGGGTCGTACATAAGCACGTAGTCCGGGCCGACCGCGTCCCGCACGAGATGGATCGTCTCGATATCCGCATCGATGTTCGACGGGCGCCCTGGGGTAGGCTGCCCGGTTTCCGGGTTCCAGAAGTAGTGCGGGTGGATTTTGTATGCGATATAGCCCTGTTGCTTGCACTCCAGCGCGTGCTCCGCGTACACCTGAGGCTTGCCGAGGTTCGGGTAGGTCGACGCATACGCCTTCACCCGGTCACGGGCCCCGCCGAGGACCTTGTACACGGGCTGATGACAAGCACGGCCGGCCAGGTCCCACAGTGCGTTGTCGACAGCGCTCGCCACGTTCTCCGGGATGTTTGCCACCCACAGCCATTTCCAGATCATTTCCCTGTCGAGCGGGTCGCAGCCCAAGATCAGATCCTTGATCCTGGTCAGGATCAAGTTCTGATCGACTACGTTCAGGCCTTCAGCGTCCCCGTGGGCGCCACCGCCGAAGTAGTGGCCCGCCACGCCGTCGTCGGCGTGAATGGACAGGACGGTTTGCCGCAGGTCCACTTTCGGCAGCGGCTGCGCGTGGCCAGCGTCCCAGCGGTCGGCGTAGGTGCGGAACGTCTTGATCGTGACGTCGGAAATCTTCACCGTAATCCCCAGACTCGTCGAGTGTGATTGGTGATCGGACCATTCGCGGCGGGCGGCGCCGGAAAGTCGATGCGGTAGGTACGGACGGTGTTGCGGTAGAACAGGCGGTCACGCTCGTCCGCGGTGAGCTGCTGGGTCAAGGCCAGGGTGGCATCGACGAGCGCGGCGTAGGTGATGGTCCTCCGGTCCACGGGAAAATTGCTTCCGAAGAGGACCCGATCGACGCCGAAGGTTTCCAGGAGCGTCCAGACGAATTCGGTGTAGCCGCCGATGGCCCAGGTCGGGTCGACGGCGTCATAGCCCGACAATTTGACGACGACGTTGGGCTGGCGGGCGAGCAGGGTCAGGCCTGTGCGCCAGAGCTCACGCTGCTCCGGCGATGCGTGGACGTGATAGCCGCCGTGGTTGAGCACGAAGGTGGTCTCGTGGAAATCAGCGGCCAGGCGAGCCGCCGCACCTAGCTGCGAAGGGAGCACCTGCAGGTCGAAGGACAGGGCGAGCGGAGCCAGCAGGGCGAAACCGCGCCGCCACTTGCGGTCTTCCAGGAGCGGCGTTTCTTCCGATGCGCCGGAGACCGGGTTGCGGTCCAGCATCTGCCGGATCCCCTTGACCCCGGCGTGCTCACAATGAGCCGCGAGGACCTCGGAGATATCGGCCGCCTCAAGAGTGGCGGCGGCCACGATGGCCGTCGGGAATCCCAGCGTGTCGGTCAGCGATTGCAGCCACCTGGTTTCGCGGACCGGGTCGGCGGGGTCGTGCGCCGCCTCGACGTGGACCGAGACGATCAGCGGCAGGCCGGCAGTGTCAGCGAGGAGGTCCTGCACCAGATAGTCGCGCTGCAGCATCCCGGCGCCGGACGGGTCGGCCGGATCCTCCGGCTCGCCCTGCAGCCAGGGATACCGGTTAGCGCCGAGATCCCACAGATGGTGATGGGAGTCGGCGAGCCGCTCCAGGTGATCAGCGCCCGGCATCGCGGCACCTGTCGAACAGCTCCGGCAGCGCCAGTGCGTCCAGCAGCTCGTCCACCTCGCCGGCCAGGCGGGGATCGAGGTCGCGGTGCGGGCGCCCGAGACGCACCGTGCGCAGGACGCCCCGCTTCATCAGGACGTATTTCTGAACGAACAGGAAGGTGTCCATGTCTCGCTTGCACAGCATCATGAGGGGCATGGCCTGGGCCATCAGCTGATGCGCCTGCCCGCGATCACCCTTGCCGTGCAGGCGCCCCACCGCGGCGAACAGCTCGGGATAGGCAGGGCCTGGCATGGTCCCGCAGGCGCCGCGCTGCAGTTCCTGAAGGTAGTCCAGACCACCCGCGCCGCCGATGATGATTCCGTCCGCGTCGCCGAGCTGATCGGCGATCAGCTCGATCTTCCGGGCCGGGTTGGCGGGTTCGATCTTGACGGCTGCGACCCCCGGAGCCTCGATCAGCAGCCTGGCGAGCGTCGCCGGAGCCAGCTCGACCCCGGTGTTCTGCGGAGCGTCCTGCACGATGATCGGGATGCCGCCCTTTTCCGCCACCGCCGCGAAGGCGTCGAACATGGCCTCCTGGGAGACACCGTCCAGCCCGCCCGGGCGCACGAGGGCAAGCGGCGCCCCGGTCACCTGCACGCGGCGGGCTTGCTCGATCCCGCTTGTCACGCTCCTCATCTCGGCATTGCCGAAGATGGTGAGCCGTCCGGCCGCGGCCGCCACCGCATGTGAGACCAAAGCAGCCAGTTCAGCCTCGGCGAGACGGTTGACTTCGCTGCCGAAGCCAAATCCCGCGCAGCGCACGCCCGTCGCGATCAGGAACTCCAGCTGCCGGTCCATATCATCGAGGCTGACCGCGCCATCCTCGGTGAAGGGCGTGACCAGGATGGGAATCACCCCGGTGAGATCGCCGGCAACGTGCGGGTTACTCATGGCAGGATCCGTTTCTTGGTTCACTCATACGCGTCCCCTCCCCTGATCCGGTCGAAGAAGACCGCGAGCAGGAGCAGCGCACCGACGATCACATCGGTGTAGTAGGTGTTGATCGACTTGACCGCGATGATGTCGGTGACTCCGGCGATCACCAGGAGACCCATCGCGCCTCCCGCTGGGTTGCCGACGCCACCGCGGATGATGCTGTACCCGCCGATCATGACGCCCGCGTAGACCAGGAAGACGACGTCGCTGCCGAGGGTGTTGGTGGCGCCGCCCAGCTGGCCGATGTACAGGACGCCGGCCAAGGCCCCGCCGAGCCCGCTGAGAATGAGCGATCCGACGCGGACCTTGCTGACCGAGATGCCGGCCCGGGTGGCGGCCCGTTCATCGCCGCCGACCGCCCTGATGTGCCGGCCGAGCCGGGTCGAGGTGACGACGTAGACCGCGACGACCACGAGGACCACGAGCAGCACGACGACGAGCGGCATGGGACCCACGCTGGTGTTGGCGAAGTGGTACAGGCCGGGCACGAGGACCGTGACGCTGCCGGCCGTGCCATTGGCCACGAACTGCAATCCGCTGAGCACGCTCAGGGTCCCGAGCGTGGCCGCGATCGAGACCGCGCCCAGGCGGACGATCACCACCGAGTTGACGATCCCGATGACGATCCCGATGCAGGCGACGATCAGCGCAGCCGACCACGGGTTCCAATGATGGAGCACCAGGGCGGCGAAGATCGTCGCGTTCAGGCCCGCGCTGGCTCCGATGCTGAGGTCGACCACCCCGGCCAGCAAGGCGAACGCCGAGCACGTCGCCAGGAGGAGCGGCACCGCAATGGAGGTGCTGACGATATTCAGGTTGCTGCCGGTGAGGAAACTGGTGCCGATCCAGAAGAGGCCGATCAGGACAATCAACACCAGCGTGATCGCGATGCTGCCGATGGGACTGTTCAGGAGCGCGCCGATCGCGTTCCGCCTCGAGGTTTCGCTGCCTTCGGTGCTCCGGCTAGCGGACAGGACGGCCCTCATCGCGCCGACCTCAACCGCCGGTACCCGTCGAGACCGACGGCGAGGACCAGGATCACGCCGGCCGGCACAGTCTGCCAGAGCGTCGGAACGCCGAAGAAGGCGAGTGACGTCGGGATCGTCGAGAGCAGCCCGACGCTCAGGAACGTCACCCAGAGATGGCCGGATCCCCCGCTGAGACTGATGCCCGCGACCAGGGTGGCGGCAATAGCCAAGAAGAGGTAGTTCGTGCCGTCGGCCGAGACGAACGTTTGCTGCGACGCGGCGAAGAGCACGGCTGCGATTCCGGCCATCAGTCCGGCGGTCATGAAGACTCCGAACCGGGTCTTGCGCAGTGAGATGCCGCGCATCTTCGCGGCCTGCGGATTGCCGCCGACGGCGATCGTTCGGCGGCCGAGACGGGTGCGGGGCAGCAGGTAGCCGGCCAGCGCCACGACGACGACCATGAGCCAGAAGACGTTGGGCAGGCCGAAGAGGGAATATCCCTTGCCAAAGGTGGCAAGACCCGAATGCACCGGTATCACGGCATTCTGAACGTAGATGCCCAGGATGGCGAATCCGGCAAAATTCGTGCCGAGGGTGACGATGATCGGGTTCAGTTTGCCGAAGACGATGATGGCCGCGTTGAAGCCACCCCACGCGATGCCGACGAGGAGACCAACCAGGATCGTGAGCCAGACGTTGATACCGTCCACGAGCAGCGTCGCCATCACCCAGGCCGGCAGGATCAGGGCCGTGGGGATGCTGAGGTCGAGCACGCCGCCGCTGATCGTCACGAGCGACTCCCCGACGGTGAGCACGCCGAGCACCGCCATCGTGAACGTGACCGAGAGCAGGGTCTCGCGGGAGAGGAAATTTGCCTTGTCGATAGCCGATACCGCGACGAGCAGGATCCACACGACGAGCAGGATCCCGGCGGTGGCGACGCCTTCGGGGAGGACCCGGGCTTCCTTGGCGAGCCCGGGTACTGTCTGGTCAGCAGGGTCCGCGACGGTGCCGGCAGACGTCGACGTCTGCCGGTACCGCGCGAATTGGGATTGCCTCATGGGTCACTTGTTCGGGCAGAGGAGCGAATACTCGGTGGTACCCGGGGGAGCCGCCTCGACCTTCTGCACGTCGGTGTTGAAGTCCGGTACCTGCTGCGCTTGCGCAGCGGTCACCGGGCAGGGCGTCACCTGCTCTGTGGGGTTATTGCCGTTGGTGTTGTCCCTGACCGGAAGAGGATGGCCTGCCTCGATGGACTTGATGACCGGCAGGGCCACCTCCGCGTAGCCTTCGAGGAAGTACAAGACGCTCCCGAGAAGGTGCGGGTTGACGTTACTTCCGGTGATCAAGCTTCCGTCCTGGCCCCAGCCGTACGCGTCCGCGAAACGTCCCAGTTGCTGTGCTGCTTGCAGGACACCCACGACTCCGCTGTCGTTGATCCCGACTACGGCGATCTTCTTCCAGCTGTTGTGAGCGGCCAGGAGCGCCCGAGCCAGCGGGAGGGTGGTACTGACCTGGCCGTTGCCGTTGATATTGAAGATCTTGCTCTTCGGGATGTTGGGACATGCCTCGAGCACGCCGGTCACCATGCCACCGGTGCGCTCGGTATTGACGATCCCAGCCCCGTAGCCCTGACTCGCGACGACAGCATCCGGATCGCAGTTCCAATGCTGCTTCATCCACTGCCCGAACGCTTCGCCGGCCTCGGTGCCCGCCTTCAGGTTATCGATGCCCACGAAGTACCAGCCCTTCTGGCCGATGTCGTAGGTGATAGCGGGAATCTTGGCGGCCGCGAGCTTGAGCGCCATAACGGGATTGGCGGATGGTTGGCCGTTGAACTCCACCACGACGTTGCAGTGGTCCTGGACGAATACCCCGACGTTGCTCACGGCCGTCGACGCTGAGTTGTCGTTGCTCAGGATGACGGACTGCCAGCCCTCCTGCTTGGCGATGGACTGCAGTACTTCTCCCTGACCGATCTCCCAATCCAGGCCCTGCTGGCCGCCGGTGCCCATGCATACTTTGAAGTTCTTCGAGGCTGCGGCAGCGCTCGCCGTGCTGCCGCCGGAACTGCTGCTGGAACTGCTGCACCCTGCCGCCAATACGATGACGGCTAGCGCTCCGACAGCGCCCAATGTTCTGTACTTCGGCCATGGCTTGTATCGCATGGTCGTCCTTTCGATCGAGCTCCATTGCCCACGCGGCGCCGACTACCGGCTAGCTGGCGGTGTTGTTTTCACGGCGTCCTGAACGGAACGGTCGCCAGTCACTAGACCGGTCGTTTCATCGTCCGGAGGAAGGGCGCCGGTGATGAGGCCAACGATCTCCTCGACAGTTGTGTTCTTTGTGCTGCGGTATGCGATTGCCCGGCCCAGCCTCATGACCGTCACCCGGTCAGCGACCTGCATGAGATGCTGCATATTGTGAGTCACCAAGATGACGCTGACCTGACGCTCACGGAGGCGGGACACCAGCTCGAGTACCTGCTCCGATTCATGGACGCCAAGGGCAGCCGTCGGCTCGTCCAATATGACTATGCGACGTCCCCAGAGCACGGCACGGGCGATGGCCAGGCACTGGCGCTGCCCGCCCGACATCTGCTTGACATTCGCATTTACTGACGGGATCTTCACACCCAGGTCATCGAGTACATCCCGGGCTCCCTTGCGCATCGCCCGGTCGTCTACCTTATTGAATACCCGCAGGAAAGGAGATCTGGCCAGGACCTCCCGCCCCATGTAGACATTCTGGTAGGCCGCCATCGTGTCCACGAGGGCAAGATCCTGATAGACCGTCTCGATACCAGAATTGAGGGCATCCTGCGGTCCTTTGTGGGTGAGGTCGGCGCCGTCCAGGGTGATCCGGCCAGCATCGGGGGTTACCACGCCGGCCAAGACCTTAATCAGGGTTGACTTGCCGGCCCCATTGTCGCCGACCAGCCCCAGGATCTGCCCTTCCGCAATGCTTATGGAAGCGTCGCGGAGCGCAGCCACGGCACCGAAACTCCGGCTGATGTGCTCGGCCACGAGCACGGGCTTACCGGACGTCATCATTGCTGAACCTATTCACCGGCGTCATTGGCCGCCCACCTCCTTTCGGCACAGCACTAGGCACGCCAAGCCTGCCCGGGCTAGAACTCGGCCTGCCCTTGAATGCTGTTACCGAGCCGTTATTCTCAGCTTTACCGAGGTGAGTTTTAGCGTATAATCCAGATTCATCTAGTTCAAGTAGGTGAGCCAAAGTTCATATATGTGAACTCACTAACGATGGCGGCAGCGGTAAGGACAGGCAGGACCGGGCGATGCCGCCGGGCAGGTCTGTCTCGAGGGCGCCGGAACGGTGAACCAGCGACGGCCGATCACGGACGAGGAAGAAGTCACACATGCGAGTGCTGGTACTAGAAGACTGGTGGAAGCTAGTGGTCGCCGAAAGGCCCGACCCTGCTCCTGCTGGCCGACAGGTCTTGCTGGAGATCCATGCCACCGGGATCTGCGGAAGCGACATCCATGGCTTCACCGGGGCGACCGGCCGACGCCAGCTAGGCCAGGTGATGGGTCATGAGACGGTCGGCCGGGTGGTCGCCCTCGGCGACGGCGTGGGTCCTGAGTTCGGCCTGGAGGTCGGCGCCGTGGCGACCGTAAACCCCGTGGTGAGCTGCGGCCACTGCGACCAGTGCCGGGCCGGTTCTGAGCAGGCCTGCCCGAGCAGGTCGGTCATCGGCGTGGACCCCAGCGTCTCGTCCGCCTTTGCCGAGAAGATGCTGGCCCCGGCCGAGAACGTGATCCCGCTGCCCGCCACGATGCCGATTGACTACGGCGCCCTCATCGAGCCGCTGGCCGTCGGCTATCACGCCGTCCACCGCGGGCGGATCGGCCCAGGTGACCGCGTGCTCGTGATCGGAGGAGGACCGGTCGGACAGGCGTGCGTGCTCGCGGCCAGGCGCCTGGGAGCCGAGCAGGTCACCGTCTCCGAGCCCGCCGCCGCCAGGCGCAGGCTTAACGAAGCTCTCGGTGCCGTCACCCTGGACCTGATAACCACGCAGCGCGTCCCCTCGGTCAGTGACGCGCTCGGCGGCCCGCCCACGGTTATCGTGGACGCCGTAGGGTCCAGCGCCAGTCTCGATTCGGCCTTCTCGGCCGCCGCGCTCGGATCGACCATCGTCCTGGTGGGCATGGGCGAAGCGAATCTCGCCCTCCGCGGCTACGAGATATCGACCAAGGAACGAAGCATCGTGGGCAGTTTCTGCTACTCCCGCGAGGAGTTCAAGACCACCGCCGAGTGGGTCGGAACGGCACCCAGCGAACTCAGCTTGCTCATCGAAGGCCGGGTCGACCTGCTAGGAAGCAGGGACACCTTCACCGAGCTGGCCAGAGGCGACAACACGGCGAGCAAGATCCTCGTCATGCCGCAAGCCTAGGAGGACGGCTCGATGGACCACACGCAGCGTGATTACGTCGGCCCCCGGTCGCTCCAGCTCACCAAGCTCGGCTACGGCAGCGCCCCGATCGGCAATCTCAACACATCGGTCACCGATGCCGCTGCGCACAGCGCTATGCAAGCAGCATGGCAGGCCGGCATCCGCTACTTCGACACGGCCCCGTGGTACGGACTGGGGCTCAGCGAGCATCGCGTGGGACGCTTCCTGCGCGACAAGCCGAAGGGCGACTACGTGCTGTCGACCAAGGTGGGCCGGCTGCTCAGGCCGTGGCCGCCACGTTACGGACCCCGCGTCCCGCGCAGCATATGGGCCGACCCGCTCAGCTTCGAGGTGCGCTTCGACTACAGCTACGACGGCATCATCAGATCCTACGAGGACAGCCTGCAGCGCCTGGGGTTGGCCGAAGTCGACATCCTGCTGATCCACGACCTCGACCGGATGTATCACTCCCCCGAGGGCAGCTACCAGGCCCGCCTCGGACAACTCACCAACGGCGGCTTCGCCGCCTTGCGCGACCTCCGCACCGACGGGAAGATCGGCGCGATCGGCGCCGGAATTAATACCGCCGGCGTCATAACCGATTTGCTGGACCGCTTCGACCTGGACCTCTTCCTCGTGGCTGGCCCTTACACGCTGCTCAACCAGGAGATCTTCCAAACCGAACTGGACCGCTGCGACAAAGCAGGCATCCGCATCGTGATCGGCGCGGCATTCCGTTACGGGCTGCTCGCCATGGGCGCCCGCGACCGCGAGCGCAACCCTCCCGCGAACGTCGATGCCGAGACGCTCGAGCGAGTCACGCGTCTGGACGCAGCGTGCACCCGGTCAGGTGTCGCGTTGCCAGCCGCAGCTCTGCAGTTTCCCGCCGCTCATCCCGCCGTCGCCGCCGTCCTCTTCGGAGCCATCGACGCCTCGCAGGTTGACCAGGCCATCAGCTGGTTCGATGTGGGCATCCCGGCGAGTCTCTGGCATGACCTGAAGGACCAGGGCCTGCTGCCGAGGCTCGTTCCTGTGCCCGAAGCCGGCCCGGACGTGGCCACGCCTGCGTCAGAGGATCTGCGGACGGCCAGATAGTTCTGCTCGACCAGTCGCCATGACCCCTCCACCCACTCACGGAAAGCACCGCAGCCCATGCCCATTCAGCTCATGCACCTCGGCCCGAGCGGTCAGGAGCGTCCGGTTTTCCAGAACATCGACGGAGAGCTATTCGACCTCACACCGCTCACCGACAAAATCGACGGGAAATTCCTGGCCGCCGACGGTACAGCGCGGGCGCTGGAGGCCGCCGCGGCAGGATTGCTCCCGCATTTCGATGCCACCGGCCTGAGGGTGGGGCCTCCGGTCCTGCAGCCGGGCGCGGTGATATGCATCGGCATGAATTACGCGGCACACGCGGCCGAATCGGGAGGCACCGCACCGGATACCCCGATCGTCTTCCTTAAGACGCCGAATACGGTTATCGGGCCAAACGATGACATCCGCATCCCGCCGGGGTCGGAAAAAACGGACTGGGAGGTGGAACTAGCGGTCGTTCTGGGTAAAAGGGCAAGTTACCTGAGCGCGCCGGAAGACGCCGGCCGATGCATCGCCGGTTACACGGTGAGCAACGATGTCTCCGAGCGTTCCTTCCAACTGGAATGCTCGGGAGGGCAGTGGTCGAAAGGCAAGTGCTGCCCGACGTTTAATCCCATGGGGCCAGGTCTCGTGCTCTCCGATGGCATTCCCGGCTACGTTATCAACACCGGAACGCCACAAGGCGTGGCTTTGTCAGGCCGGTTCCCCTACCTCCGTGATGGTGATCTGATCGAGCTGGAGATCGAACAGATCGGACAGCAACGCCAGCGGGTCTGCGGCTAGGATTGTTCAGTGTCCACAGCGGCGGTCAAATCAGCGAAACGTACAGTTGACATCCTGGCCCTGATGACGAGTCGCGAAACACGGATGACCTTTACCGAAATTTCCGTGGCACTCGACTTGCCCCGTTCAAGTCTTCATGGCCTGCTGACCACGCTGGTAGAAAGCGGGTGGGTCGCATACGACGCGGGGAGCAGAACTTACGGGCTTGGGATACGCACGCTCGAGGCGGGCAACGCATACCTGCGTACCGACGACCTCCCCAGCCGGGCTCGACCCTTCATGGAGCGGATACGCGACGCGCTCGACGAGACGGTGCAACTGAGCGTGCTTGACGGCCGTTTCAATGTATACGTGGCCAAATTCGACGGGCAGCAGGCGCTGGTTCTGGCCTCAGAAGTGGGCCGTCGCCTGCCGGCCCATGCCACCGGCGTGGGCAAAGTGCTGCTCGCCAGCCTCGACCGCGCCACCCTCGATCGTCTGTTCAACAACGTCAAGCTGGAACGCTTTACGAAAAACACGCCGACCGACAAGGCCGCCCTTTACCGCCGTCTCCAGACCATTCGCGAGGTTGGCTACGGTACGGACGAGGAAGAGTACACCATAGGGGTACGCTGCGTAGCCGTTCCCATACGGGATCAGCGAGGACAAGTCATCGCCGCCATGAGCGTCTCGGTACCAGTCATCCGCTTCGATGAGGACATCTCAGCGCGCGCGTTGGCTCTTCTTATGACCGGTGCAGCGGAACTGTCAGCGGCACTTGGCTACCGGCAGACACCGAACGGGGGTGGTCAACTGGACCGCTCTTCCTCGGTGCGATCTACGCGGGCGAGCCAAGGTTTATCGTCGTACCTTTCGCGTTCGCCTACCGGACGGCGCGAGCGGTGGCGCTGGTCGTCGGGAACTCCTAGCTTCGCTTCAAGGCCCCGCCAGCCGCAGGGCTGCCTGCCTGGGCGGCCGCGGACCGGCGGAGGGTGCCGAGGGCATCGGCCAGGTACGTGAGGTCGGTACCGGACAGCGGAGCCCGCAGCAGGCGGTCGAGCTCGCGGTCGAAGACGGGGGCGGCGATGCCCAGGAGTTCGGTGCCCTTGGGGGTCAGCTCCACGATCGATGAGCGCCGGTCCGAGGGGTTGGCCCGGCGGGCGCATAGCCCGGCGGATTCGAGGCGGTCGACGGCCTGGCTGGCGCCGCCCACGGTGATCGCGACCGCCCGGGCGATGTCCTGGACCCGGCACAGCGGTGTCGCGTCGATGACGAGCATGCCGTTCAGGCTCGCGAGACCGACGCCGCACTCCTCCTGCAGCCGCCCGTCGACCGTCCCCCACAGGATCGTCTCGAACCTCACCAGGTCATCGAATACCTGCCGCAGGTCAGTCACGTCGTCTCCCGTCCTCGGCCACCACCGCAATCTAGCATACAGCTAACTAGCTTGACATTAATTATATTAAGGCTAATCTAAATTGTGTGCGCGGCCCGGCTACCGGGGCACCCGCCCCGTCCCCCGCCACGATGAAAGGAACGGCAATGACCGCCCAGCAGCGCGACATGATCGACCAGACCCTCCGCGACGCCCCGTTCGATCTCGGCGGGGACGTCGCCGCCCAGCGCCCCCTCCTCGAGCAGATGCTCACCTCCCAGCCCCTGCCCGCCGACGTCCGCACGACGCCCGGACACCTGGGCGGCATCCCCGTGATCTACATCGACATCGCCGGCGTCGAGCCGAGCGGCACCATCTTCCACATTCACGGCGGCGGCTTCGCGCTCGGCTCCGCGGCGGGATCGGTGGGGCTGGCGTCCAGCCTGGCGCGCAAGACGGGCATGCGCGCCGTGTCGGCCGGCTACCGGCTCGCGCCGGAGCACCCCTACCCCGCCGCGCTCCAGGACGTCACGGCCGCCTACCGCGCCCTGCTCGGGCAGGCCGACGCCGACCGCGTTGTCGTGTCGGGCGAGTCGGCCGGCGGCAACCTCGCCATCGAACTCCTCATCGCCGCCAAGGCGGAGGGCCTGATGATGCCCGCGGCGGCCCTGCTGTTCTCCCCGATGACCGACCTCACCGTGACCGGCAGCAGCTACGCCGGCAAAGCGCACGCCGACCCGGCCATCAGCGCCCAGGCCATCCGCACCCGGGCCGCGGACTACCTGGCCGGCACCGACCCGGCCGACCCCCTGGTCAGCCCCATCTTCGCCGACCTGTCCGGACTGCCGCCGCTGCTGATCCAGGCCGGATCACACGAGGTCCTCCTCGACGACGCCACCCGCCTCGCGGCGAAGGCCGCAGCCGACGACGTGGCCGTCATCCTGGACATCACCCCCGGCGTCCCGCACGTCTTTCAGGCATTCGCCGCCCTCCTCGACGAAGGCGACGCCGCCCTCAACCGGGCCGCCCGATTCGTCAAGGACAACACCACCGCCCAGAAGGCTGCCGCCTGACGAGCGCCATCAGTTCGCAGGGAAACGTCACAGACACGGGCACCCGGATAGCGGCGTCATCGCCCCATCCGGGTGCCCCTGTCCCCGCACCAGGGCAGCTCGCCGCCACCAGCCGCGCCTGGCTGCCGCACTGCAGGCAGGAGCGGGAGCGGGCCTTGGATGAGCCGCGGGAAGGGCGGATGGTCGGCCTGGAACGCGACGCCGAGGGCGCGGACGCGCTGCGCGGGTTCGTGGCCGGGCTCAAGGACCGGGTTGAGGCGGGCGCCGGGCTGAGCTCATGGGCTGAGCTGGCCGGTTGGACCACCGTTACGTTCGGTGCCGTGTTTGGTGATGTCGGGGACGAGAGACGGCTTCCCGAGAGGGAGGCCAGGGCCGCGGACACGGTGGCGCGGGTCGTGTCCGGGCTGGCGGAACTCGGCGCGGTCGAGCCGGTGGCTGATCTCGCCGCGCTGCGGCTCACCCTGGGCCTGGAACTGGCCGGTGACCTGCCGCGTGAGGGGCGGTTCGGCGCGGGCGTGCTGGTGGCTCCGCTGGGCTCGGCCATCGGGCTGGACGCGGACGTCGTCTTCGCGGTGGGGCTCGCCGAGGAGCTGGTGCGGGCCCAGACCGGGCAGGTGCAGGTCCGGTCCGAGCTGTCCTTCGGGATAAGGGACCACGCGGCGGTGCGGGTGCGGCTGGCCGATGATCGCGACATCTGGTTCCGAGGCGGCGCCGACCGGGTCGACCGCGCCGGGTGCACGCTCGTGGTGCTCGATTACAAGACCGGCAGCTTCCGGCCGTTCATGATGGACATTCACACGAAGGTCAGAGGACGATTCTGTTCGACCTCGTGGGAAACGGAACGGGAACCCGCCGGTCCCGCGTTGTGTCCGGCCTGCTCGATAAGCTGGGATGGCACGCGGCAACCGGTAGGAGGTTAGGCGTCGTGACCTTCCAGCGACACGACCGGCCCCATCCGGACACCGAGCGGACCTTCACAGCCGTACGCGCGGCCTTGCCCGCCGCCAACGTCGCCGCGTTCGATACCGAGCTCGTGGCGGTCACACATGCGCCCGTCATCGACCTGGCGGCGCTGGATGAGTTCCTCTCCGGCTGGTGGCGCATCGCCAACCGGGCGGCCGCCGATCCGATGCCGGGATCGATGTCCTCCTGGAGATCTACGAGGTGCTCACTTCCGACAACGGCCCGAAGAAACCGGGCTTCGGTGCATGAGTTCGCCGAACTGCCGCCGCTTGACCGACCGTCAGCTCCAGTGGTGTGGGGGTGAGCGGTAGCCGTAGCGTTTTAGCAGTTCCGAGACGTCGCGCCAACGATCGTCGTCGTCATTGCCGACCGCCTGTCCTAGCTCGGTCAGCTTCTTCATGACGGCTCTATCAACATCGTCGACAAGGGCGGCATACCGCGAGTCCAGGAGATAGGAACGCTCATCGGACGCTGCGTTCATCGCTACTTGGTCGAGGAAAATGTCGAGAAGCCGGGACGCGGCAGGGGAATCAGTTTCCGGCGTGGCCATTGCCACGTGCCGTAGGTCTTTTCCCCATAGCGCGGTAAGCATCGGCTCGTGGCGCAGGGTCAGGACGGTTCCTACCACCCGGTCGAGCTTCATGCGGTCGAGAAGAAGGCTGACATCGCGTCCGAGCCGGACGAAATTCTCATCGTTGAGGGAGAAGCCGACGAACAGGACGTGCCGCGTCATCATTGCCGTCTGAACCATGCTGGCCAGCGGTCGCACAGCGCGTCGAAGTTCGTGGTGATCGCTTCAGCTGTGCGCAGTGAGGCCAGCAGCGCATGGCCGACGGCGTGCAGGGGCCGGCTTAGCTCGAGACGGAGGCTCTCACGGAACTGCGGGCCGAGGTCTCTCTCAAGGAGCAGAGCCGCGTCAATGGCTGGGATCTCTAGAAGTTCGTCGGGCCTGTCAGCGTATGACCGCGACCGTTTCGCCAGCTGCCGGATCAGGTCGGTCCAGGAGGGCAAGCCGGCGGGCTGGCTGATGCCTGCACCGAGGAAGAGGGCTAGGCCCCCCGTCCTAGCGACCTTGCCGAGTCGTTCAGCTTCCGCCAGCAGATCGCCGTGCGGAGCCGGAGATCCAGCGTTCTGCCGCCGACGCCGGGCCTGCAGGGCCGCGTAGTCCGAGCGCAGCCGGCACGTGATGACGAGGTCATACCCGTAGCGAGCGGTCGCAGCGTCACATTCGGCGAGGATACCGTCGAGAACCTCACCGCGAAGCGCGTCGAAGCCCCCAGCGCCAGTGCCGAACAACGGCAGCCCGACGAGCGGGCGGGTCCGGGCATTCAGGGGCGGCCTGGCGCTCACGCTCCGGCCGGCGGCGTCGAGTGCCTGGCGGACCCCTTCCAGTAGCCACTGCACCTTCGCCAGCGACGGGATGCTGCCGGTGTTGACCCAGCGCACCAGACGGTCTTGCCCGAAACCGCATTCGGGCACCGCATCTGTGACCCGGACGCCCGAGTTGCTCCAGCCAGACGGTGGGCGAGGCTGGCCTAGGTGCGTCCAGTGTTTCCTTACGTCCAGCCCTTCGTCGGTCGGGAGCAGGACGAGGTCACAGGCAAGCTTCCCGAGGTCAGCCTGCACCACGAAGGTATGCCCAGCATTCATCTTGACAGTCTGGACCTTCCTCGATGAGGCCCGTGACCCCGGGCAGATCAAGCCGGGCGCAATCGTCGTTGCCGGGGATCAAGATGCCGCTGCAGTGTGCGAGGTGATCGACCTCGCGCCCGCGGGCGACGGCACCTGGTCCCTCGGCGGGCCTACCCTGTCGGGTGTGGGAGATGAGGAGTTCGCTGACTACATCGCCAGCAGGCTGGCTGGCCTGCGTGGCGTGGCGGCGGTATCCCTGGGGGGCTCCCGGGCGAGCGGTACGAGCCGGCCGGACAGCGACTGGGATTTCGCCGTGTACTACCGCGGTCGTTTCGATCCCGATGACCTGAGCGGCCTCATAGGCGCGCATTACGGAGGATCGACCACTTCGGCGGCTGCTTCGATGATCTTCCAGAGAGGGCTGTCGGTACGGTCGTAGTAAACGCGCCGAGCGTCGTCTGGGCGCAGTTCCTCCAGCATGCCTAGGCGGACGAACCGGCGGAGTTCCTTGGCCACCTCTCCCTGCAAGATCACCTCGCGGGGTGGTTCTGACTGGTAGAAACGTGACTTGTGATGCCCGGCTATCCAGAGCGCCAGCGCCAGGCGGCACGGGCGCCCGAAGAGTTCCTTGCCTACTTCTCTCGCATCCAACGGCGTGTCCACCTGTACGAACCGGTAACTACTATCTAAAATCTAAATAGTAGAAATTGCCTCTCATGCGAGTACAGCATGCATCCCCCTGCGATTACCAGTTCGCCGGCTCCGCTCGCCACCCCTGACGGAGGCGAACCTGCCGTTCCGGTACAGGTCATGTTGCTCGGGGTGCGGATCACTGCCTACGCGATCATCAACATCGCCGAACACCGGCGCCGCGAAACAGCAGGCTTGGGCGCGGTCATCAATCCGGCTTTGCTGGACCGGTTGATGGACCTGCCCACGGGAATCCCGGTGACCGATGCTGTGGTGCGGGCAGAGATGGCGGATCAGCCGCGCGGAGTAGCCGAATGCCATGCGGACAGCGCACGCGTCACGCGACGCCTGGAGTCGCCGCTCACGATCACCGACGTCGTCGTGGACGCAACCATGGGCAAGGAACTACGCGCTGTCCAGGACGCCAGCTTGTTCGCCGGTTTCACGCGCCGCTGGATCGCCGCCACGCCCGGCCGGATACCAGACGCAGCGATGCTGGAGGCAAAGCTGTGTGGCGTCGGCATCATCGATCAGCGCCGCAGGCAGCTACTGGCGGCCGACAAGCCGCAAGGTCTGACCAGGGACGGGTGGTCATGGCTGCTGGAGGAGAAGGCGTACCGGCGCTGGCTTACCCGACGGGCTGGCAGTCGTGAGAAGGAGAGCCCAGCTCGAGCCACTGACGGAGCCAGCGATGCGTGGGCAAGCTGACGCCGCTCTCGGCTAGCGAGGCGATCGTCTGCGCCCCGGCGTTGCAGGCTTCCCACCACGCGTCTCGCGGATCGGCGGCGGTCAGAACACGTCTCGCGAGCTGCTCCGTACTCGCCAGGTTGTGCAGGCACGCGAGTATCTGGCCGTTCCGGAGATCGGTCTCATACAGGTCGGCGATCCTCAGCAGGCTGTCGCCGCGGCATACACGATCGTCGCAGCGGAGCACTTCCCGTCGCCGGATACGAGCGAACACGGAAAGCTTGCTCGTCTTGAGGTAATCGTTCAACGCGGGGACGAGTACCGACGGGGATTCGTCCCGCTCGTCATCGCCCTGCGGCCGGCGCATGGGAAGAGGCCCGTGCCTGCTATTTGCCGACCAGCCGACGAATCCGGCGAACGCTTGATGAGCAACCGCGCCGATAGCGGAGATGTCGCTGCGCAGCAGAACCACAGGCAAAGGCTTTACGGCGGCTATGAACTCCAGGAGGCCCGCTACCGCCCGGGAGATGTCGAGGCCGTTATACCGGTGCAGCAAGGCGAGCGCCACCGGCCGGCCGGCTGAACGGACCTCTTCGATGAGACGGGGAAGCCCTTCCCGGAGCCACCAAGCTTCAAGGGCCAAGACCACCAGGGTGGGTTCGTCGATGGTGTCCCACCGGGCCAGCGCCTTCTGCAGTTCCGATATGTCGTTGTTCATGATCCGGGGCGTGTCGGTGATGATGAGCGGAACGCCTGCCGCCCGCTGGCGCATCAGCCACTCGTCGTAATCGAAGAGCGGTTCCGGCTCCGTTTTGGTCTGCGGGGCATACGCGGCCGGATCGATTAGGACGCCGGGTATCTCCGCAGCCAGCTTGGCTCCCCGCCGGCCAGACACGATGACACTCTCGTACGCCATCACGACAGACCGCAGCTGATCAGCGCCGACGGATCCGCCGAGATAGGGAAAGATTCCCGATGCGAGGCCGGCCAGCGGCGGCTTCGGGCAGAGCTCGAGGGGGGTGATCTTCAACTTCGGATACCTCGGAACGAACGACCAACAAAGCGTTGTTTCGGATCTTAGTTGCTATAAGTGCCTCATACCGGACGACACGCCGTTACCGTTCGGCGATTGTAAGACCGGGCCCGACGCTCTACCCTCCGCCCAGCATGCCTATCCATCCGTGCCGGTTCGGCGAGCCGCAGAGGTGGGCTGTCCTGCCGGCCCGCCTCGCAATTGGCTGATCCTTCCCTTCGAGACGCCCAGCAGCACGGCCGCATCGCCGACAGAAAGCTGCGCAGCGAAGCGGCGCAAAAGCTCGGAGGTGTCACTGGCGATCTCGGCGGCGGCGCGCTCCTGCTCGCGGCGGAGGGCGCGCAGCCGGCCGGCCCGCTCGTCAAGCGCCGGGTCGCCGGTGTGGTAGTCCATCTCCAAGTCCAGGACCGCCTCAGCGCTGCGCGGAAGATCCTCGACCATGCCGATGACCTCGCGGACGCTGCGGTCGAGGGCCCGCAGGCTCTTGGCCCAGGTATGCGTGCCCGGCAGCACGGGTACGTCGGCCATCCACCCGTCGCCGTCACGAGTCACCACGACGTGATACTTCATCGCCTCTTCAACCATCCTTTCCCGAACACCGGCTCCAGGTCGCGCTCGATCGCTCGCAAAGTACCGGGCCGCACGTCGCCAGCTTGCTGGGCGACGGTGGTGCTCCCTGGCTGTCATCAGTATAGTTTAGCGGATAACCATTTTAAGTGTTTAGTCTCTAAACAAACCGGTGCGCGACTCAACGACATCGGAGGTGCGCGAACGTCCGCTGCGATATGAGCCGTTGCGCACGGACCCGTTGTCCGGGGACGTCGTACGGTAGGGCCACATTCCTACCGCGAGCTACCGTGGCAGCATGACGGTAAGAAAGCTGTCGATCTCAGTCCCTCCCGAGCTCGAGGAAACGATCAAGGCCGCCGCAGCCGAAGAAGGCAAGACGGTATCCGCATGGCTGGCCGAGGCCGCCTCCGAGAAAGCCCGCGCCGCCGCCCGGCACGCCGCGGGCCGCGCCGCCGCCCGTGAACTGGTCACGGAGTACGAGAGCGAGCACGGACCGCTTCCCGCAGCATCCCGGCAGCGTGCCCGCCAGTTCCTCGCCGAGACCGGGCTGATCGACGACGAGCCCCAGCGGGCCGCCGGGTAGTGCCTGCCATCGTCTACGACACGGGCGCGCTGCTCGCCGCCGGACGGCGCACCCCGGACTTCCTCGCCCTGCACGACGAACTGACCAGTGCGCGCATCCGGCCGCTCGTCCCGGCCGTCGTCCTGGCCCAGGCCTGGCGCGGCGGTCCCCAGCACCAGATCTCCCGGGTCCTTAAGGCCTGCGACATCCTCCCCGACGACGAGCGAACCGGGCGCGCCGCGGGCATCGCCTGCGCTGCCTCAGGGACCGCCGACGTCGTCGACGCGATCGTCATCGTGACCGCCGTCCGCCACCAGGCCCCCGTCGTCACCAGCGACCCAGGGCTCCGGCGTGTTCCGTGAATGTCCCATTTCTGTCTAGTCAAGGCAGTGGAGACGGAGGGTCTCGGCGGGGGTTGTGTGGTCACGCCGGCCTTCGGGAACGTGCAGGTAGCCGGCGTCCTTGATGGCCGCGGTGATCGCGGCGCGGATGGTGGCCAGGTTGGCGGGCCCGCTGCTGGTCCGGCTGGTCGCGGAATCTTCGCCGAAAGTGACATCACGGACATGATGGTGCGCCTCGACAGACCAGTGCTCGCGGACCAGGCGGCCCAGGTCCGGCACGGTGGCATCAGCGCTGGCCAGGCTGGTGACGGCGTAGGCGGTCTCACGGGAAACCTTGCCGGTGCCGGTGTCCTTGCGCCAGCGGGTGACCTTGATGGCCTGGCAGGCCCAGGGGAAGTCCAGGCGGCTGACGTGAGCGGCCTTCACAGTCCGGGTCTCGGTGCGGCCGTGCCCGGTCTCGCGGGTGACGCTGCCGGCCGGGACCTGCCGCCAGGGCAGCGCCTTGACCCGGGCGTGCAGCAGCGGCTGGTTCTGCTTCACCACCGCGATGTAATGGGCTTCCTTCTCCCTCACCAGCCAGTCCAGGTTCGCCCGCACCGTATGCAGAGCATCGAAAGTCACCACCGCGCCGGCTAGGTGACCCCGAGCTCGATCGGCTGCTGGCAGCGCTCGGTGCTCCGCAAGCTAATTCCCAGTACGCTAGAGACAAGATCTGGCGAGAGGAGGACTGAGATGTACCGCGTGGACATCACCGCAGACCTAAACGATGAAGACGAGACCGGCTACGTCTGGACCTTCCTCGATGAGGCCCGCGACCCCGGGCAGATCAAGCCAGGCGCCATCGTCGTTGCCGGGGATCAAGATGCCGCAGCAGTGTGCGAGGTGATCGACCTCGCGCCAGCTGGCGACGGTACTATCGTCCACCTCCGGCTTCTACCGGGCCTGGTCGAGGACTACCGCGCTCTGGTCGAACGAGCCCTGGCCAGCTAGCGTCGTTCGAGGTAGCTACCGGAGTGCTCTGAGCCAATCTTCATGGCATTAGGGCGAGACCGACGGGAAGCCTCGATCATGTCCGGCGCGCAGGCAGAACCCGACGCCCTAATGTTTCCAATCCTCACCTCTTGACAATTGCTCATGACGGTGCGGAAGGGTAGAAGCGTCCGGTCATGGACTGGGTGCGGCGGACGGACAGCACTTTAACAGACCCGCAACTGGTGGGCACGTTTGGCGACGCGACGCACTCTGATCGGGTGATGAAGACGTGGGTCTTGTGCCAGTCGAGGCTTGTGGGCAAGCAACTGTGCGTCTTCGAGAAGCAGTGCCTCGCGCTGGCATCTTGCCGAATCCGCTCATGCCCCAATCAACGGGTTACGCTATTAATGGCATTACCGTCACCTGGCTCGCGAAATCCACAAAGGGGATGCCATGGTGCAGTCGCCGCAGCCTCGCTGGCTGGAGGAGCTCATCGGCATCGTCCGTCTACTCTGCCCGGCGCAGAAGTCCCCAGGCAGACAGGACACCACCAAGGAGCATGCCGGGGCGGACACCGCGAAGCCCCGTGGCCCGGCCACCCCGGACGAGGAGCGCGGGGCCGGATGGTTCTCGGTCCCGCTTGTGGGCCAAGCGTTCGAGAGCGACCAGCTTGAGGCGGCGTATCTGGCTCCCAGGGAGGGAGGCCACACCCATAAGTTCCAGCTGATCGAGACGGTGCATGACGGCAACGTGCTGCGCGTGCGTGCTGCCGAGCACGCGCCCCGGAGCGGGCTGTTCCTGTGGATTCCCGAGCGCGACACCGGGCGGCTTTACCTGTCGCTGCTTGAAGGGCTGTCGTCCATCACCCAGTTCAACCTGATCGACCGAATCGCAGCAGGCCACGCGAACCCCGTGCCCGTCACTAGGCCCGGCGAGAAGGAAGGCGTCCCTGAGGTGCCGTTCGGCTAATGGACAGGGTGCATGCGACTCTGGAGCCGTCACGCGTCCGGCTGTCAGGCGTCTGGAACGCCGATGCGGTGGGCAAAGGCACGGAGGTCGGGCAGGGACCGGCGCCGGTCTGCTCGCAGGAGATCTTTGGTCATGCGGTGGACGGGCGGACGATAACTTACCTCGGCGGGGGCTGCCCGCTCGGCGGCCAGCAGCGCACGATAACAGTGTTCAGGTCTGTTCCACTGATGGTAGGCCCGGGCGACATCGATCCAGTACCGGCCTTGCCGCTCCGCAGTAGGAATCATGGCCGGACGGAGTTTTCTGGCGTATTCGATGGCGGTCCCGCTGTCGCCGAGAACCTGAGCGACACTCACCTGGTAAAGGATGACGCCGGACGGGCTGAAGGCGGTGAACCGTTGATTGGCGTCCGAGCCGAGCCGGGCGGCGGTGACGGTGGCCTCGCCGAGGTATTCCGCGGCGGCATGACGGTTACCGTCGACGGCGGCGGTATAGGCGGCGACCTCGAGTAGCGTGCCGTACATCGATAGCTGGTCCGGGGTGGGACGATGACCGGGTTCGATGGCACCGGCGGCAGAGAGCAGCAGGTTACGGGCCTGTGCGGGACGGCCAGTGCGACGCAGCACGGTCGCGACCGCCCGGCGGGCGTGGGCGAGCGTTAGCGGATCATCGCCCGCTTCGGCGGCCTGCAACGCCCGGTCGGCGGTCGTCCACGCGAGCGGGTCGTCGTTGAGCTTGACCATGAAGCTAGCCGCGGTGATGTAGGCCTCGGCGAGCAACGTGCTGGCGGTGGCGCGCTCCTGGCCGTCCGCGTGATCACGGGTGGCGATAGCGGTGGCGATCAGCACCGGGAGGCTGGCGGCCATGCGGCCGTAGCGGGCGTTCTGAAAGTCGGCGCGGGTCCTGGTGACGGTAGTGCGGAGCACGGCGAGCGGAACGGGTTCGGCTTTGGCAGTGCTGTGATACAGCATGTCTTCAAGGTCGGCGCCAGGATCGGCCAGCGTCCTAGCGCGGCCGACGGACGGCCGACCGAGTGCTGCGGCGCTGACCAGCCCTGCGGCTCCAGCGAGCAACTCGCGGCGTCGCACCGGGTCCTCACCGTCCTCCCACTGAGGCTCACGGCTTACCCTAGGCCAGGCGACGCTAGGGATGCCGTCTTTGAGCTCGACGGCGTGTCGACTAGCTCGCGAGCCGTTTGACGGGGTTAGGCCGAACGCTTGCGGCGGGATGGCAAGCACCTGGCTGAAGCGGCGCAGCAAGGTGATGTCGGTCAACGGCTGGATGCCGCGTTCGTACCGAGAGACCTGCGAGGCCGAATAGCCGCAACGACGGCCAAGGTCGGCAAGGGTGAGCCCCGCGGCGAGGCGGGCAGTGCGGACAATAGCGCCCGCGTCCTGGTTCTTCAAAGGTCCGATGGACAGCTGGCGCGGCGCCGACTCATTCGACTCCATCGACTTCTCCGGATAGACATCCCCCTCGACCATAAGCGCATCTCGCGCTAAGTGCACGCGTACTTGCATGCTGTGCAAGCCATTGCCACGCCCTGCCAGATGGTCTTCCCCTGCCGCCGCATGACGGCTGTGCTAGCGGTATCAGCGCCAAGATGACCGGAGTGATGAGGGTGAGTGCAACAGTATTCGCGCCAGGAGAGACTGTAGGCGCGGTTGAGCTGGCGCGGGCGGGCCTGCTCTTGCTCGGCGAACAGGTAACCATGAACGCGAATGCGGTCTTCATACCGGCCGACGCCGAAGGAGCAGCGCGCCGCATTGAGATCGGTTCTGGTGTGCGGGTCGGCGCGTACTCGCTGATCTACGGAGGCGCGTGTATCGGCGAGGACGCTCGGCTCGAGGAGCATACGATCGTGGGCAAGCCCGAGGAAGGTTACGCAGTCGGCCACGTCTACCCCGGTGCCGGGGCGCACACCCAGATTGGCCGCGGAGTTGTCGTGCGGGCGGGCGCGGTCATCTATGCCGGGGCGCGGACCGGGACCGGCACTGTGATCGGACACCATACTCTGCTGCGGTCATTCGTCACGGTGGGAGAGGACACCCAGCTCGGCCATAACCTCACCATCGAGCGGGCCGTCCGTATCGGCCATGGCGTGCGGTGCTCACCCGGCTCTCACATCACCAGCTCGTGCGTGCTGGCCGACCGGGTGTTCCTCGGCGCCGGAGTCCGAACTGTCAATGACCGGGAGCTAATCTGGCGGGAGGCCGGGCGGGAACCGGAGCTGGTGCCACCGCGTTTTGAGCGGGGCGCGAAGGTCGGCTCCGGCTCGGTCGTCCTGGCTGGTGTCGTCATCGGCGAGAACGCACTCGTCGGCGCCGGATCGGTAGTCACCCGTGACATTCCCGCCGGTGCGACCGCCTACGGGGTGCCCGCCCGCGTCCGTGACCGCCACGGTGGCCGGCAGCGCAGGACCTCGGAGGAGGCGACACTGCTGTGAACGGCGGTATGAGCAGCACCTTCAGCACCGAGGCTGGCGGGCCCGGCGCGTGGATCGCCCCGCTGGCCGCGGGGTTGCCCGAACTTGGCGAGCTGGACCTGGGGCAGCTGCACCGCTTCGATGCGGCGCTACGTGATCTGCGGGTCCGGTTCCCGATCGACGCCGGAGTCCAGCCGGCACTGAGAAGCGAACGGCTGCTGCGCATCCGGCACGAGCTTGCCGCCAGCGGGCACCTCGCCGCAGCCGTCGCTACCTGCGACGGCGGCTGCGGCCGACCCGGCCTGGTCCAGACAATGATGCAATTCATCTGCGGCTACCACGACATCGACCTGCGGGATGCGACCGGGCTGGGGCACGGCCGGCTGATCGCCTCCTATGCCAGCGCCGCGGTACGGGACCAGTGGCTGCCGCGCCTGCTCGGCGGCGCGCTCGCCGGGATCGCGATCACCGAAGCACACGGCGGCAGCCAGGTGCATGCCACCACCACCGCGGCGGTCCCGCGCCGGGACGGCAGCTGGGCGGTGAGTGGGACAAAGTCCTCGATCAGCCGCCTGGACGAGGCCGCGGTGTTCTGCGTGTTCTTCAAAGATCCCGCCGGTCACTTGACGGCAGGCGTCGTCGACGCCGGCGCAGCCGGCCTGCGCCGGCGACCCGTCACGCCAGCGGGCTTGTCCGGTTGGGCATGGGGTGAACTGCATCTGGATGGGGTGCGGCTGCGGCAGCGCGACATCCTGGCCCGGCCCGGGACGGGCATGGACCTAGTGCGCGAACACTTTGCGCATTACCGGCCGCTGGTCGCCGCGACCGCGCTCGGAGCGGCCGCGGCGGCCTGCGACTCCGTGGCTGCCCACCTGGGCACCCGCGAGAAGGCGGGATTCATCACTGCCCCGCGGGACAACGCCCTCATCACGCTCGGCCGCGCCTACGCGCAGATCAACGCCGCCATGCTGGCCGCGCTGACAGCGCAGCGGCTATCTGAGGCCTGCGACGAGGGGGCCAGCCTGTGGGGATGCGCCGCCAAAGCGCACGGTGTAGACGTCGCCTACGCCGCAGCGTCAGAGCTGGCTCTGCTGGCCGGCGCGCCCGGTTTCGCCGCCGACTCGCAACTGGCAAAGGCCCGCCGCGATCTGAACGGCTTGCTGTACGCCGATGGCATCCATGACAGCCTTTACCGGGCAGTCGGTCGCACTCTCACCGTCACCGCCGGGTTGCGTCGACCCGACGCGCGAGTTCCGCTGCCACGCATCGCACAGGACCAACAGTCGAATTTCATGCCCGGAACCGGCCCTTGGGCCCGTGATCAGGTCACCGGGCAACCGCCTTCCAACGAGATAACCGTCCCAGCTTTGATCGCATCCACGCACGCGGCGATCCGGCGAGCCAGCAGCGGAATTACCCGCTCCGCCACCTGACCCGGCTCAACGAACTCATACCCGGCCAGCTCGCCATCCTGCAGCGTGATCGTTGCGACCTCGCCCGGCGCCAAGACGCCGCCGTCATACACCACGATCAGTCCTTCAGGGCGTTCCGGCAGCGAGGGCACCCAGTCGACCACCAGCACCCGCCCGGGTGCCCGGTCCAGGCCGAGTTCCTCGGCTACCTCCCGACGACACGCGGCGTGCGGCGACTCCTCCTTCTCGACGGCCCCGCCGGGAAGGTCCCACGTCGGCTTATACGTCGGATCCACCAGCAGAACCCGCCCGTCCTCGTCACGGAACAACGCACCAGCCGCCATCCGCTTCCGCGCTAGCGAAGCGATGTACTGATCCGGTGGGAGGAGCGGTGAAACTCCAGAGGCCATCCCGAGAGAGTAGCGGGAAGAGCCAGAAAGCGTCCGCCGAACCGCCGCCGTCGTGGCAGTGCTGGGGATCAGTGGACGAAGACGTGGTCTTGTGCCAGTCGAGGTAGTTGCGGGAGGTGGCTGTGCGTCATCGGGGTGGAGCAGCCTGTCGAGTAGCGGGGGCCTTCCGTAATACTGCCTGGTCAGGGGATCTCCCGCGCTGGGGCTCACCCTGGGCCTGGAGCTGGCCGATGACCTGCCGCGGCAGGGGCGGTTCGGCACGGGCGTGCTGGTGGCGCCGCTGGGCTCGGCCATCGGGCTGGACTTGGACGTCGTCTTCGTGGTGGGGGCTCGCCGAGGAGCTGGTGCCGGGCGGCTGCGGGAGGACGCGCTGCTGCCTGAGCGAGTCCGGGCGCTGGCACCGGGGCAGCTGGCGCCGTTGCGTGACCGGCTTGACCGGCAGCACCGGCAGCTGCTCGCCGCGCTGGCGGCGGCGCCCGAGCGGATCGTGTCGTTCCCTCGGGGTGACCTGCGCCGCAGCACGACCCGGCTGCCGTCGCGGTGGCTGCAAGCCGTCCGCCGACGACCTGCGCGGCCGGGAGGCAGCTGACGTGGCCGCCGCGGTACGCACCGCCCTCGCACAGCGGTGGCAGGTCGCCGATGCTCCAGACGGATCATGCTGGCGGGACGTGAAGCTCGGCGACATCGCCGTGCTCGTACCGGCCCGCACGTCGCTGCCGCACCTGGAGGACGCCCTCGACGCGGCGGGCATCCGCTACCGGGCCGAAGCCAGCTCCCTGGTCTACCGGGCCCGCGAGGTCCGCGACCTGCTCACCGCGGCCCGGGCGGCAGATGATCCCAGCGACCCGCTCACGCTGGTCGCGGCGCTGCGGACGCCGCTGTTCGGCTGCGGGGACGACGACCTGTGGACCTGGCAGCAGGCCGGCGGCCGGTGGAACATCTTCGCGCCGCGACCTGACACCGTGCCAGCAGGGCATCCCGTCCGGGACGCCTTCAGCAATCTTGGGCGACTGCACAACGACCGGACCTGGCTGGCCCCCAGCGAGGTCCTCGAGCGCCTCGCCGTCGACCGGCGGATGCTCGAGGTCGCCGTCGGCGGCCCCCGGGCCCGTGACGTCTGGCGGCGGCTGCGGTTCGTCATCGACCAGGCCCGCGCCTGGTCAGAGGCCGAACACGGCGGGCTGCGCGCCTACCTCACCTGGGCCGAGCGGCAAGGACAGGAAACCACCCGCGTCGCCGAGGCGGTGCTGCCCGAGACCGACACCGACACGCTGCGGATCCTGACCATCCACGCGGCGAAAGGACTGGAATTCCCCGTCGTGATCCTGTCCGGGATGAGTAGCCGGCCCGGCGGGTTCCAGGGCGGCTTCGAGGTAATCTGGCCGCCCGAGGGCGGCTGCGCGTTCAAGCTCCGCAAGGACATCCAGACCGGCGACTTTGACACGGCCAAGCCGATCGACGAGCAGATGGACTATCACGAGCGGATACGGCTGCTCTACGTCGCCTGCACCCGGGCCCGGGACCACCTCGTCGTTTCGCTGCACCGCAAGGAGCGGCAGGTGGCGCCGGATGCTGACAGCAGCTGGACAAACGCCGAACTGCTCGCCGGTGCCTGCGAAGGCGCGCCGTCGGCGATGCCGCTCGACGCCGCGCCGGGCGGGTCCGGAACCAGTCCCCGTTCCGGTCCGGCGACTGAGCCGCCGTTGTACCAGGACTGGTACCGGGATATTACTCGGATCCGCGAACGCGTGACACGGCCGGTCGCGATGAGCGCCTCGCAGCTCGAAGGATCGCAGCTGAGCGCCGCGCCGCGGCTGGCTGCTACTGATCGGCTCGGCGTGCCGGCTGACGCCGGGCTCGCCAAGGACGCGCGCGACCTGGAGCTCCCGCCGTGGAACAAGGGGCGGTACGGCACCGCGATCGGCCGCGCGGTCCACGGCGTCCTGCAATCCGTGGACCTGGCCACGGGTCGCGGGCTCGATGACGCGGTCGCCGCCCAGGTCCTGACCGAAGGCGTGGCGGAGCATGGCGAGATCGTGACGCAACTTGTCCGCGCCGTGCTCGGCTCGGCCGCCGTGCAGCGGGCGGCTTCGCGCCCGCACTGGCGGGAGACCTATGTGGGACTGTCATCGGCGAGCGAGTGCTGGAAGGCTTCATCGACCTCATCTACCGCGACGATGGGCTCGTGATCATCGACTACAAGACCGACACCGTGCCTGCTGTCGCACTGGACCAGCGGGTCGCTTTCTACCGGCCTCAGATGGCCGCTTACGCAGCCGCCTTGCAGGCTGCTACGCAAGAACAGGTCATCCGCTGCATCCTCCTTTTCCTGTCGCCGGGCGGTGCTGTCGAGCGGACCGTCGAGGGCATCAAGGAAGCCGCAGCCCTCGTACGGGACGCCGTCAGATCGGAGTGAACGCGAGAGCACCTCTCGCAGACAGGGGACTTCAGGGGACTGACCCGATGAGAGCGTGAACCGTCGCAAGGTCGCTGAAAACCGCCGGACCCCTTACGACGCAGGCGTTGAGGGGCGTTCCGGGCCAGAGGTAATGTGTGGCCTGGGAGCAGGAGGAGATCCGGGTGGCGGTCGACGGCCCCTTCGGTGCAGATGCCGGCGATTCCATCTCTTTGAGCCGCCGGCCCGGTGCTGGCTCTGTGTCAAGCCTGGCAGGACCGGCAGCGGAGGCATCAGGCAACCTCATCGACGTCCACCGCCAGCGGAACAGAACGCACGAGTTCGGCAGTGTCTGGGAGGCCCGGTCGGCGATCCGTTAGGGGTGCTGTGTCTCCGTAGAGCAGGCCAGAGGGTCAGGACCTGGTTGCGGGCCGGTCCAGAGAACGTCGACCATATCGGGCATTGGCCGACGCCAGATGACCCACCAGGCCGATTCGTCCACCATCTCGACCGGGACTATCCAGCCGTCAGGCCGGTAACGCAGGCTCTCGCCGCGGACCTTGCCAGGGTCACTGCGCAGCCGTTCCAGCACGCTCTTGATCCGCTTGCCATTCTCGCCGCCGTCTTCGCGCAGTGCACGATAGGTCTCCAGGGCACTCGGGATAAGCGGCCCGGGCTGGTTCTTGTCCAGCCGGAGGCGTATCCGCGGCGGTTCGGTCACGAGGCGTCCAGGTCGATCTCCTCGCCGTCGAAATCTCCGGAGTCCAGGTAAGCCGCGACTTGCGGGTTATGTCTCCACATAGCTGCCTCGGCTACGGTCATGACGACCGCGGGAGTCAGATGGATGCTGCCATCCGGCAGGAAGTCTGCGATGTAGCGTGCGCCCGGCTTGGCGCCATGTGCCTTGAGCGCTGCCCGGCCGCGTTCGTCGAGCTCAATCAAGGTTTCGGGCATACG
>Ga0302326_10003811_pt1 | contig 35360 bp, 38 predicted proteins | sample Palsa_T0_3_FD_202264 | JGI IMG/M metagenome (GOLD analysis project Ga0302326, IMG submission 202264) | Peat permafrost microbial communities from Stordalen Mire near Abisko, Sweden - Palsa_T0_3 | ecosystem: Environmental > Terrestrial > Soil > Palsa > Peat permafrost | place: Sweden: Abisko...
GGCTCCTTTGCTCCCGAGATGACTACGGTCTCCAAACAACCAAAGTCTAATCCCCGGAATCCATCGGAGCCTTTCGGTTTATACAATCAAGCGAAGCGTACTTCAGCGGAGTCGAAGGACCTGCGGTCGCATTTCGGAGCTTATGCAATGAGCTTTCGACTTGGGTTACTAGATGGGTTTAGAAGAGCCCAGCGCGACAATCCAAAGCACCAGGCCGGATACAAAGTGCAGCGCCGGAATCGGCCCGATCGCCGCCGTGAGCCTCATGCCACGGCGCAGATTGCTGGCCACCAGCAGTCCTTCGAGTGGGAACTGCAGATAGAGCATGAGCTGAGGCAGGGTGCGCGTCAGTTCGTCGCTCATGCCGACTTCGCGCAGTCCCACCAACTGCACAAAGGGAAACACCACCCGCAGACCCCACGGGTCCCAGAGCGCGGCCAGCGCATGCATCTCCGGAGCCACAAATCCAAGCGCGATGCCAACCGCCAACGGGATCAACGAGCCCCATCTTGTTTCCCGCGCCGGCGTCGCCTTCGCGCTCAGCGCCGCCTTCTTCATGACCAGCAGCTTCTTCTTTGGCATCGTCGGACCCACGATCGTGGGCCGCTTGGCGACCTTGGGGCGCTCTTTAACTCTAGGCAGGGTTCCGGCGATGTGAGGCAACGGAGAGAGCTCCTTTGGATACGGTTACATTTTGATCAGTGGGCACCTTGATCTTTGCATGAGGGAATTGAAACGTAACTCCCACTTTTGTGCCAAACTGTGACAATCATGCTGATCGAGATTTGGGAGCGCTTGTGCGGCTATCACAAATGGACCGAAACACAGGCCGTCATTGAGTCAGCAAATGTTGAGAAGGAGCCGGTCCCGGGTAGTTCCGTCCTATTCATCACCACGTCGGCCGACGCGCTGGCCTGGACCGATCAGACCGGCCAGAAACATTCCGCGAAATTTACCGTCCCTGACGATTCGCCCCTTTTTAAGAGAGCGGCCGGGGAAACGGTGACCATCCGTTACAACCCCGCTAGCCCCGACCGCTTCTACCTGCGGGACCTTCTCCGCACCAGGGTTCACGCCTTCTTCGTGAAAGTCCTGGTCTGGACGTGCGTGGCTTTGATCGTGATCGTGTATATCCTTCACGCCATGGCGCGCAGCTACCTTCGCCATCACACCAAGCCCCTCTGGTAGAAATAACCACGAAAAACCAGGAAAAGCCCCGTCGGGCTAAACTAAGTGCATCATGATGATCGAAATCTGGGAACACCTCCGCGGGTACGACAAGTGGCCGCGGACCGAAGCGACAATCAAGTCGTCCGATTTGGCTGAAGTGGAAATTGGGCGGGTCAGATACTCGAGCTTTTCGAGAGCAGAGCCCATTGACGAGTGGAAATCCGCAAACGTACTCACCTGGAGCGACGCTACCGGCAGCGTTCATGAAGCGGAGTACACCGTCGCGGAAGATTCACCGCTTTTTCAGCTTTACGACGGACAAACGATTTCGATCCGCTATGACCCTTTGAATCCGGATCAGTTCTACTTGCGCGGCGTGACTTCGTCGAAAATTCACACATGGTTCAAGCAGACCTTGATCGTCATGGGGGATTTGGCGCGCAGAAACTAAATAAAGCTGTATTGAAGCGCAAGTCCAAAGCCGCCTTCTACAACCCCAGTTCACCAGCGCTCCTCCTCATCGCCTCAATGCAAAATCCGATGTGCGCATCCAAATCTACACCCAGCTCCGCCGCCCCCTGAATCACATCCGTCCGATTCACCCCTCGTGCAAACGCCTTGTCCTTCATCTTCTTTCGCACCCCGGCCACTTCCACGTCGGCAATTGCCTTGGTCGGCTTAACCAGCGCGCATGCCGTGAGGAACCCGGCCAGTTCGTCACACGCAAACAGCGTCTTATCCAGATGCGTCACGCGCGGCACACCTGAATACTCCGCGTGGCCCAGGATCGCCGTGCGCATCTCCACCGGCCAGCCCAGCCGCTCCAGTTCCCGCACGCCCACAAACGGATGCTCCTCGCGCGAAGGGTGCCGCTCGTAGTCGAAGTCATGCAGCAGCGCAGTGGTGGAGTAGAGCTGAATCATTGCCACTCGCGCATCGCCGATGAGGCCAAGCCGGTCGGCCTCTGCCTCACCGCACGCCACCACGCAGGCTTCTACCGCCAATGCATGCTTGCGTAGACTCTCGCCTTGCGTCCATTCGGTCAAGAGCTGCCACGCCTGTGCGCGCGAAAACGGATGAGAAATTTGTTGCGGAGAGTTGTCATTTGACATGAAAAACATTTTCTCACTGTTGCTTCATTTGGTTCGTGCTAGTTCGGGTTTTTCCGAGTATTATGGGTGAGTCTTAGGCCAGCCTCGGTTTTGAGCCTAAGTTTCCACTTGACAATTATGGTTCACATCCCGGAAAGTAGCTCACATCGCGGTGCAACAAGGCACCCCGGAGAGTCAGCTCTGGCACTCCGCACACGGCCAATGGCAATCACCCTGGCAACCGCACAAGTCAGCGCGGAGACACGCGAGGTCGTGCGCTGCGATTCCTGCAGCCTTGTCCAATACAGAACCACTAACTCCATGTGCAGACGATGCCGCAAGCCCCTCGACGTTGAGGAGCCGCCGCATCCGGTTCTGCAACTGGTGCCTCACCCCTCGACACCGCCGTCAGCTGAGGCCGGGCTGCAGGTAGCAGGGCAGGTGCGCGATATTCGCAAGGCGCGCCACCTGAGCCAGCGGCAACTGGCCGGGCGGATGCAGGTGCCTCGAACCTATATCTCGAAAATTGAAAACGGCAAAGCGATTCCTACACTGGGTTCGCTGGAGCGGCTCGCCCGCGCCCTCGATGTGGACATCAGCCAGTTGGTTCGCGACGCGCGCAGCGTTCGCGAGGAAGAAGTCGCAGCTATCTTTGCCGACCCGTTCCTCGCCGAGATCGCCGCCCTGCTGCCGCACCTGGAGCCGATGCACCGGACGCTCTTTCATGGCGCCGTCCGCGACGCTGCTTTGGGCCGCCGGCGCACCGCCTAGAAGTTGCGGCTGGACGGCGGCTGGACTTCCTGATTTGGGCGGGCGCACCTTCACGTTCGCCCGTGCGGCCAATTGTGATGCGTGCGATTGCGGCGCATCGGCGCTTGTGCTAGGGTCGATGGTGCTGCACCTTCGCTCTGGCGGCGCCGGCAAGCCGGCCGGGCGAGGCAACGGCAACAGGCCGCATGGCCATCCAATTCCGATGATCAGGATGGGTTCCGGCACACCCTCCAGCGTCGGCATTTTGATGACTCAGGAGCCTGATCCCAATAGCCGTTAGAGCATCGTCGAGGCGGGTTCTTTGCATTCTTCTGGCACGCTGCGCATTCATGAACTGACCGCGGAGGAGCGCGCTGTTTACGCGACGCTCAAGCCGCAATGTCTGCCCGAGCACGTGGCCATCATCATGGACGGGAACGGCCGCTGGGCCGGCCATCGCTCGCTGAAGCGCTTCCTGGGCCATCAGCAGGGCGCAAAAAGCGTGCAGTTGGTCACGGAAACGGCCTCCCGCATCGGGCTGCCTTGGCTCACTCTTTATGCATTTTCACTGGAAAATAACTTGCGCCGCCCCCGTGCCGAAGTGAACTTCCTCATGCGCCTGCTCAAGACCTATCTGGAGAGCAACCTGCAGCGCATGATGGATAATAACGTCCGCATGCGCTATATCGGCCGCACCCGTGAGTTGCCGCCCGAAGTCCAGGATAAGATGGCCTGGGCCGCCGAAGCCACCGCTCGCAACACCGGCACCACGCTGACCTTGGCGCTGAATTACGGCGGCCGCTCCGAACTCGTCGACGCCTTCCGCGGCCTGGCGGCGGAGATGAAGCTGAAATGCATCAGTCCCGACCGCATCACCGAAGAAGACATCCATCGCCATCTTTATACCGCTCACATGCCCGACCCCGACCTGCTCATCAGAACTTCCGGTGAGATGAGGCTTTCAAATTACCTATTGTGGCAGGTAGCTTACACCGAGATCTTCGTCACCGAGCGCCTCTGGCCCGACTTCCGCGGCATCCATCTCCTCGAAGCAATTGCAGACTTCCAGCGCCGCGAACGCCGCTACGGCGGCCTCAGCGAGGGTTCTGCCGAGGACCCCAACGAAGTGGACGAAGAAGCCGAACGCTACAGAATCGCCGCCGGCTGAGTCAATTCTTCCTTGTGCCCCGTCTTCAGGGTCCCTTTCAAAAAACGCCATGTCATCCTGAGCGCAGCGTACTTCAGCGGAGTCGAAGGACCCGCTTCTTGGGAATCTCACGATCTAGTTAGCCGCAAACCCGCTCTGCGAATTTCTGAGAATCCTGGGGTCGATGAACCACGAATATGGAGCGCCTCTTCCCAAAAGAGCTCGCACCGCCCGCTAATCGCACGCTCGACAGCAAATGGTCAATCCCTCTCCCCCCTTCGGGTGATTCCCTAAATTCCAGCGATTGATTACTTTCGATGTTCCGGGTCAAATTTTCCCGTATACAGGCATAGGCACGCGGGCACATCCTGACCATCGGCATGTGGAGGTTATTAATCCTGTGGTTAACGTAAAGCAAGCGGACAAAGAAGAAAACTCGGCAGCCCGGATGCAACGGCTCGCCGAAGAGATGCGCTTTCGCATCAGGGAAGCGATGGCGCAGCGCAACGGCTCAGAAGCATTTCTACACTGGCTGCGCTCGGATGAAGCCAAGAAGGCTTGAGACAGTCGGGAGATAGAATCCCCTGATTACATGCGTTAAGCGGGCGCGTACCGGAGCCCGCCCCTCCTCGGCGGTGTATCCTCACCCTTGGAATGAAACGCATCCTCACAGCGCTGGTCTTGATTCCGGCGGTCCTGGTTTTGGTCTTCCTGGGGAAGCCGTGGATGGTCACCGCTTTTACGGCCCTTTTGGCGTCGCTTGCAGCCTGGGAGTTGCTGGGACTGGCTGAGCAGGGTGGGGCCAAACCACCCCGGATCGCCGTGGTGGTGGCCATCGCGGCACTCTTTGCTGTCAATTTCCAATTCCCCGACCTTACCGCGGCGATCTTCGTGATTCTGAGCCTGGCTCTGCTGGTCTACTGCACCTTCCGCTCCCAACGCGAGCAGATGATGCTGGACGCGGCCGTCTCGGTTTTTTGTCTGGTTTATCTAGGATTTACTTTGCTGGCGCTCCCGGCGCTGCGTGAAGAAGCCAACGGACCCTCCCTGGTAACGTTCTTGCTCTGCGTAGTCTGGGCGGGCGACACGGTCGCGTATTATGTGGGCCGGACTCTGGGCCGGCACAAGATGGCGCCGCGCCTGAGCCCCAATAAAACCTGGGAGGGTGCAGCCGCATCGGTAGCCGGCAGCCTGCTTGCGGCCGGCGGATTGCTCGCGCTGGAACATCTGCTCGCCGTCCGCTTCGACTCAGCCAAACTCTCGTTCCCCGAACAGGTCTGGTACTGGCTGGTGCTGGCAGTCTTAGTAAACCTGGCCGCGCAGGTGGGAGATCTGGCGGAATCGGCCCTGAAACGATCGGTTGGCGCCAAGGACTCCGGAACGCTGCTTCCCGGCCACGGCGGAGTTCTGGACCGCATCGACGCCCTGCTCCTGGCGGCCCCGGTGTTATGGTACGCTCAGGTGATTCACCAGCGGTTCTAAATCACCCACACAAGCCAACCACCACAAATCTGTCATCCTGAGCGAAGCGTACTTCATCGGAGTCGAGGGACCTGCTTTTGTCTTTTTGCATACCTGGATTAAGCAGGACACGTCGGTCGCAGCGGCAATAGCTTCCCCTGTATCCGCGGAACTAAAATAGAGAGAACCTTGAAACGACTCGCCATTCTCGGTTCCACCGGCTCCATCGGCCAGAGCACCCTCTCCATCGTTGAGCAGTTTCCCGACCGTTATTCCGTAGCAGCTCTCGCAGCCGGCCGCAACCTTGAAGAGGCCTTCAACCAGGCCGTCCGCTGGCGTCCGAAAGTAGTCTCCCTGGCCACCGAAGACCTTGCCGATGCTCTGAAGCACCGCCTCGCCACCGCCGGCGTAACCGGCGTCGAGGTCGCCCACGGCGTCGAAGGAACAATTGCCTGCGCCACGCTTTCCGATGCGGACTTTGTGGTCTCCGCGATTGTTGGCGTCGCCGGTCTCGAAGCCACCCATGCCGCCATCCTCGCCGGCAAGCCGGTCGGCCTGGCCAACAAGGAGTGCATGGTTGCCGCGGGCGAGATCCTCACCGCGGCCGCCCGCCACCGCAACGTGCCCATCCTGCCCATCGACAGCGAGCACAACGCCGTGCATCAGTGCTTGCGCGTCGGCTCCCATGGCGAGGTCAAGACCATCTGGCTCACCGCCTCTGGAGGCCCGTTCCGCCAGCTCCCGCTCGATCAGTTTGCCGCCATTACTCCGGAGCAAGCCCTCAAGCATCCCACCTGGGTCATGGGCCCGCGCATCACCATTGATTCCGCGACGATGCTCAACAAAGGCCTGGAAGTCATCGAAGCCTGCCGCCTCTTCAACGTCCTTCCAGCCCAAGTCCGCGTCACCGTCCATCCCCAGTCCACAGTGCATTCGCTGGTGGAATATGTCGACGGCTCCATCCTCGCCCAAATCTCCGTCACCGACATGCGCCTGCCCATTCTCTACGCGCTCGCCTACCCCGAACGTCCGGCCTCCACGCTCACCTTCGACCTCGCCGCGCTGCGCCAACTTGATTTCGAGCAGCCCGACTTCGAGCGCTTCCCCTGCCTGCGCCTGGCGTTCGAGGCAGCCGAAAAGGGTGGAGCCCATTGCATCGCCCTCAACGCCGCGGACGAGGTTGCCGTCGAGGCATTTCTCGACCACCGCATCCCGTTCATGGGCATTCCGCGTACAATTGAAGAGGTGCTTGCCGCAACGCCCGAGTCGCATCCCGCTACCATCGCGGAGGTGCTCGCCGCGGACCGGGAAGCGCGTCAAACGGCTCGAACATTGCTCGCCTCGCTGCCGGCGGCGCCACCAATGCTGCATTGAGGGAAAAATCTCATACTTATGCTTGACCTGCAAAGTTTTAACCTGCACGAGGCTGTAGTCTCAATCGTCGCATTTATCGTCCTGGTGGGCGTCATGGTCATAGTCCATGAGTTTGGCCACTTTGCCGTGGCCAAGCTTTGTGGCGTGCGCGTTGAAGCGTTCTCGGTGGGCTTTGGTCCACGGCTGTTCGGCGTCAAGTACGGCGATACCGACTACAAGGTCTGCGCGCTTCCCCTTGGCGGCTACGTCAAAATGACCGGCGAAACGCCCGACGGCATCAGCGGCTCATCCCCAGGCACACCGGTTATTCAGCAAGCGCTGGAGAAAATCCCAGGCCGGGATTCTGAAGAGGAAGCAACGCCATCCAGCTCATACCCTGAGACGCTGGCCAACGATCCCGGCGCGTTCACTTCGCACCCGCGCTGGCAGCGCATGCTGATCGGGGTAGCCGGCCCAATCGCCAACTTCATGCTGGCCTTTGTTTTGATGTTCTTCTACTACGGCTGGATCAACGAGAAGCCCAAGTTCGAAGTGAAGTCCACGACCGTAGAGTGGGTGGTTCCCGGCTCGCCCGCCGCGCAGGCAGGCGTTGAGCCCGGCGACATCATCCGCCACTTCGATACGGTGGACAATCCCGATTGGGACCAGGTCGACCAGCACGGCGCCTTGAATCAGGGCCAGACGGTGCCCATGACCGTGGACCGCAACGGCCAGCTGCTCAGTCTTTCACTTCACCAGCCCGTGCCGGCGCGAAGCGATGACTTCGATATCAGCGATGTCGGCCTGATTCCCGAGTTCGTGCCCGGCCCCATCGGTGTTCAGAAAGTGCTGTCCGGTGGGCCCGCGGCACAGGCGGGTCTGCTCGACGGCGACGCCATCCAATCCGTGGATGGTCATGCGTTCCATACCACGCAGTCGCTGATTTCCTACATGCAGTCTGGCGAGGGCAAGCCCATCTCACTGGTCGTGGTGCGCAACGGCGCGGTTCAGCCGCCCATCGTGGCGCATCCTGCCAAGGTCGATTCCAGCGGCTACAGGCTGGGTTTTGAATCCGTGCCCGTTCCCGGCGGCAACTTTCCACTGCCCGTGAAGGCGGCGGCAAGAAGGTCAGCCAAGTTCTGCAAGGAGAACTCCTCGCTGATCGTCGAAGTTCTGGGCCGCATCTTCACCCGCAAGGTCTCGGTTTCGCAGTTGTCGGGCCCGGTGGGCATTGCGCGCATGGCTGGAGACGCGGCGGAGACGCGGGGATGGTTTCCCAAGCTGTACATGGCCTCGGCCATCAGCCTCAATCTGGGCATCATCAACCTGCTGCCCTTTCCCATCCTCGATGGCGGACTGATTCTGTTCCTGCTGGTGGAGAGCGTGATGCGGCGCGATATCGAGGTCAACATCAAGGAGCGCATCTACCAGGCGGCGTTTGTCGTGATCATTGCCTTCTTCGCCTTCGTAATTTTCAACGACGTGACAAAGCTCCCGATCTTCAACCACCTCAAACCGTAAAAGCCGTGAACAGTGAACAGTGGACAGTGGACGAATCCGATCCTAGGGTACAGTCGTTTCGCGATCTGACAGTTTGGCAGAGGTCGATGCGGTTGACTGTTGTCGTCTATCAACTAACACTCAGCTTTCCGCGGGAAGAAGTTTACGGACTCACCAGCCAGATCAGGCGTTCAGCTGTTTCCATACCCAGCAACATCGCAGAGGGGCAGGGAAGGTTGAACACAGGTGAATTCAGGCAGTTTCTAGGAGTCGCTCGTGGTTCAAACTGCGAACTTCAGACGCAATTGGAACTCGCTCGCGCTCTGGGGTTCGGAAACACCATGCAGCTTGATGAAGCTGAGGGCTTGTCTCACGAAGTAGGGAAGATGATTCACGCGATTCTCCGATCTCTCAAAGGTTAGCTGTCCACTGTTCACTGCCCACTGTTCACTGTCCTATGCCCGTAACCACTGAAATCCGCGTCCGCTACGCCGAAACCGACCAGATGGGCATCGTGTACTATGCCAACTACCTTGTTTGGTTCGAGATTGGCCGTGTGGAACTGCTTCGCTCCCTGGGTCTCGCCTATAGCCAGTTGGAGAAGGATCACCAGTGCATTCTGCCGGTGATCGAGGCCACGTGCCGCTACAAATCGCCAGCGCGCTACGATGATCGAATTCTGATTGAAACCTGGCCCTCGCTCCTGCGCAATTCGGTCATTAAATTTTCCTATCGCGTTCTCCGCAAAGGCCCTGAAAGCGAAGAGCCAACACTACTGGCCGAAGGCGAAACCGTCCACGTAGTCTGCGACGACCAGCTGAACAAGAAGCCGCTGCCCCCGGAGCATGCAGCAGCTCTCCGCGCACTCATGACGGAATAAAAAGGGATTGACGCTAATCCGGCCAGGCCGTTTTGTTCCCGCACAGGCGCACTCACCTGTATTGCTCCCGCAGGGAGCCGTCGAGAATAGCCCAGGCCGCAATCCGCAGAGCGGACCAAGCCCTGGGTAATCGTGACCCTCGAACCCGCGTCCCGTAAGGCCGCGTCGAAACTAAACTGATCCAATGAACGCGCTTGCGCCGCAGCTCCCGGAGATGGAGCCGATCCTGACCACGCCTCCTGAATTGCAGGGCATTCTCGCCGAACTCTCCAGTCGCGAGCCCATCTTTCATCGCCCGGAATTCGGAACCACCAGGGCCGATTTCGAAAAGATGACCGCGGAGGACTTTTGGGAGATCGGCGCATCCGGTCGCCGTTACTCGCGGCAATTTGTGCTGGATGAATTGGAGAAGCGATTTGCGGCGCCGCACGAAGATGTCTGGGAGACGAGCGAATTTCAATGCCGCAAGTTGGGCGAAGACACCTACCTGCTTACCTATACACTTTTACAGGACCGCGTGCGCCTGACCCGGAGGACTACCATCTGGAAAAAGACTCTCGAGGGCTGGAAGATTCTGTACCACCAGGGAACGGTAGTTCAGGACGCATGAGGGCGTGCTGTCGCCCGCCAGCTTCAAAGAAATTACCGCGCGAAATGCAATGCTTGCCAGACGAAGCAGATCACCGTCGCAGCAAAAACTTCGATGCCGAGCGCCACGACCATCCCTTTCATGCAGCTTCCGTCCGACTCATCGTATTCCAGCGAATGCTTCATTTGTTCTGCGTACGCCCGCGCTTCGTAGATGGAAGAAGCCTCGAGAGAATCGCTATAACTGTCTGAAGAGATGGAAGCCGTAGCTTGCATAGGTCTTTCTCCTTGTGCCAGTCTCTGATGACTGTGTGTAACAGCAAGATTGGCCATATTTCCCGAAATTGGAAATACAACTTAAATCTCGGCCGGGCCGCGAGGGTGCCAATTGGCATCCCACAAAAGTGCGAACCAACAAAATCCTAAGGCCAATCGAACTCAAGGAATGTGATCGGAGTCACCAGCGTCCGCCAGCAACGCAAGCCCCTCAGGCAACAACGACAGCCAGCGCAAATCCGTCGTAGCCCTTAACGCCGACGGTTTGCAGAACCGTTGCGCTGAGTCGGGATTCGGCGGCCAGCATTTCTGTAAAGCGGCGCACCCCCTGCACGTTCTCATCGTCGCTCTCCGGCTCCGTGACCTTGCCCTCGCGGACCACGTTGTCTGCAACAATCATCGTCCCTACGCGCGAAAGCTTTAGCGCCAGCGAAGATATTCTGAATAGCCCTGCTTGTCTGCGTCGATAAAGACCAGATCGAACGGCTCTGCGCCGCTCTCCACCATTTCCGCCAGGCTGTCGGTCGCTGGACCCACGCGCAGTTCTACCAGCTCCTCAACGCCTGCGTTGCGCAGATTGCCTTGAGCTACGCGAGCATGATGCGGATCAAGTTCGAGGGTGACGATGCTTCCGCCTTCGGGCAAGGCGCGGGCCAGCCAGATGGTGCTGTATCCGCCCAGAGTTCCGATCTCAAGAATGCGCCGCGCGCCGGAGACCCGCACCAGGAATTCAAGAAATCTTCCCTGCAGCCTGGTGATATCGATGCCGGGAAGGCCGCCAAGCTTGTTGGCTTTGAGAGCCGCATCCAGCTTGTCGTCGGATGGAACCAGCAGGTCGCCGAAGTACCGGTCTACCTTGGTCCAAACAGCTTGGCCGGTGCGTTTCATGGGTGCAATCCTACTTGTCCCGCGCCACGACGAAGTCAGGCACCCACAATAGGGCCCGCTTGAACTCGGATTCAGGCAGCGGCGAGAGCGCATTGCGGCTTTGCTCGGCATAGCGGTCAGCCACGCCCATCGCGTATTCGACAGATCCGTGGCGCTTCAGGATTTCCTGAATCTGCTGCCGGCTGACATTCTCAAAGCTTCGATCGTCAAGCACGCGCTGAATAATCTGCCGGTCCGCCGCCGTGCCGTGGTCGAAGGAATGAATCACAGACAGCGTAGCCTTGCCTTCGCGCAGGTCGCTGGCCACCGGCTTGCCCAGCACTTCTTCGGTAGCCGTCAGGTCGAGCACGTCATCGACAATCTGAAACGCCAACCCAACGGCCCGCCCGTAAGCAGCCAGCCTCGTCTCGTCCGTCTCCGTGGCGCCGGCCAGCACCGCGCCCAGCCGCATGGAGACGGCAAACAGACATGCGGTCTTGCGGAAGATGAGGTCGTAGTACTCAGCCTCAGAGACGGCCTTGCCCAGCTTCTGAATCTGCAGCAGCTCGCCTTCGACCATCTGCTGGGTGAGGCCGATCAGCAGGTCCAGCACGCGCAGGTTCTTCTCTTCCAGAGCCACCCTGAATGCCTGCATGTAAAGCCAGTCGCCGGCCAGCACGCATTTCTCGTTGCCCCATGTTGTATTGGCTGAGGGCCGCCCGCGCCGCGTATCGGCGCCGTCAATAATGTCGTCGTGCACCAGCGTTGCCGTATGCACCATCTCCACAACAGCGCCCAGTCGTACCGAGCCCTGGCCGGAATACCCCAGCATGTGGGCCGACAGCAGCAGCAAAGAGGGGCGAATGCGCTTGCCGCCGCCCTCGCGCAGATATTCGGCGATCTCAGTGATGGTGCTGACGCTGGAAGCAGCGTCGCGGCCCAACTCCTGCTCGATGGCCACGAGGTCGTCCCGCAGCAGATCGAAGACCTCCCTCGCCGTCGCTATCGCCAGTGTGCTCAAGGCTCTCCGGTTCCTCTGCTTTATCCTACAGTGCGACCGCTGTTCCTGCCCCTAGACCCTGGGGAAAGCTGCCCCGCCACAGGTGGTCAGTTCGTGCGATAGTTGGTGAACTGCAACTCCACGCCCAGATCTTTTCCCCGCAACAAAGCGATGATGCCTTGCAACTCGTCGCGGTCCTTGCTGGATATTCTGACAGTATCGCCCTGGATGCTCGCCTGCGCCTTCCTTTTTGAGTCCTTCACCAGGCGAACGATTTCCTTAGCCTTTTCAATCGGAATGCCCTGCTGCAAGTTGATCTTCTGGCGGACGCTCTTCCCCGAGGCCTGTTCAACCTTCTCGTAGGTTAGATTCTTGAGCGAAACGCCGCGCTTCACCAGTTTTTGTCCGAGGATTTCCTTAACCGCCTCCAAATGGTATTCCCCATCTGAGGCCAGCTGAATCTCCTTGTCGCCCTCGGCAAGCTTGATCTCGGAGTGTGAATCCTTCAGGTCAAAGCGCTGGCGAACCTCCTTGAACGCCTGATCGATGGCGTTGCGCACTTCCTGGATGTCCACCTTACTGACGATGTCGAACGAATTCCCTTGAGCCATTTCTTCCTGTCCTCTGTTTTCGGTCCTCGAATGTAAGGCTTGATGAAAAGTCTATCGAATGGCAAGAAGTGTCAGGGCACGACTTCAGTCGTGCCACAAACTGCAGTACCAAACTTGGGCTTTAGCCCCTGAGGCTTGTAAGCTCCCGCGTTCGCATCAATGCCAGTTGCCGGAAGTTGTTCCACGTTCATCTATCAGTTTCCCACGTCCGCCCCAAGTCGAAACAGCCTAAGGAAGTTTTTCGTGGTGGCGGAGGTGATTTCTTCGTCGGAAACGCCCAGCAGCCCGGCCAATGTATGGGCGGTGCGGGTTACAAAGGCCGGCTCATTGCGCTTCCCCCGGTCAGGAGCCGGCGTGAGCCAGGGAGCGTCCGTTTCCACCAGAATCCCATCCAGCGGCATACGGGCAGCCACTTCGCGCAGCGGTTGCGCCTTGGGATAGGTGAGATTCCCGGCAAAGGAGACCAGAAATCCCAGATCAAGCGAGCGCCGCGCCTGCTCCCAACCGCCGCCAAAGCAATGCTTCACGCCGCCCAACCCTGTCGATCGCCAATGTTCTTCCAAAACGGAAAACAGATCGTCCCAAGCGTCAGTCGACTCATTCGTCCCTCGGCAGTGGATCAAGATCGGCCGCTTGCGCGCCGCGGCAATCTCAAGCTGCTTGATCAGGCCCTCGCGTTGAATCGAATGTGGCGCGCCCTCGTGGTAGTAGTCCAGGCCGATCTCACCGCAAGCAATCACTTCCCGCTCGGCCAGCAAGCGGTCCAGTTTGGCCAGGACAGTGTCGTCAACTTCGGGCGTGTTGTGCGGATAAACGCCCGCACTCGCGTAGAGGCGGGGCAAATTAGGCCGTCCATTGAACTCGCGGCAAATCGCCAGCACGCCATCCATCCCCGCCGCGTGCTCGCCAATGCCAATGGCCAGCACCGTGCCCACTCCCGCCTCCCAGGCCCGCGACAGCATAGCCGCGCGATCCTCTGCGTAACGCTCGCTGTCCAGATGTGCGTGGGAATCGATCAGCAATCGGGCCTCTCGCGGAACCACGGAGTGTCAGGGCACGACTTCAGTCGTGCCGATAGTGCCGCAAAATGAATGTGGGCTTTAGCCGCTGCGTGATTTTCTTCGCGCATCTAAACCCCACAAAATTCACTTCAGCCGCGCGCCCAGCGGAACGTCTTCCAGAAATCCGGCCAGCACCGGCGCGCCATCCGGCAGCGACGCCGCCAGCAACATCCCGTTCGATTCCAACCCCCGCATCTTTCGCGGCGCCAGGTTGGCAACGATCACGATCTTCCGCCCAACGAGCCTTTCCGGCTCGTAATATTGCGCGATCCCAGCCAGAATCTGCCGCTTCTCGTAGCCCAGGTCGACCTCAAGGCGGAGCAGCTTGTCAGCCTTGGGAACGCGTTCGGCGACAAGAATCTGCGCAACGCGCAGGTCGACTTTGACGAAGTCGTCAATCGTGATGTGCTCAGGCGCCTGCGGTGCCGCAGCCGGCGGCTCTGCCGCCGCTGGGGCAGCCGGGGCCGGCGTTTCTGCTGCCAGCAACGTGGGTGGGACCGCCGAAGGTTCAGCCGGAGCCGGAGCCACGGTCGGTGTTGGCGGCTCGGGCACAGGGCTTATCGAGAGAGCTGACGGTGCTGCTTCCGGCGCGGACTTGACCGCACCCTCTTGCCCACTGGCCGCCTCAACGGCGCTGCGATTGTTCTCGTCTTCAAGATTCTGCATACGTTCCACTGCGTCCTTCTCCGCGCGGGGAAACAGCGGCGCGGGCTCGCCAAATTTCGTTCCAGCCTTCAACCCGCCCCATGCGAGTTCGGTCAAAAATGATTTCTTTGCCGCGTCAGCGATCTCGCCCTGCCCAAGCTGAATCCAGACCTTGGCCGCGGCCTCGGGCAAGACTGGATAAACCAGCGCCGTGATCATGCGGATGGCCTCGGCCGCTGTTGCCAGCACGCGTGCCTGCAACGCAGTGTGCTCGGCCTCGGATCGCTCCGGCGGCTTTTTCCACGGCGCGTTCGCGGTCAGGTAGCCATCGGTTTCAGCGACTACGATCCACAGCGCCTTCAGAGCTTCAGAAAAATTGAGATCGTCAAATGCCGGTCCGAATGCGGCTATCGCGCTCACGGCGGATTGGCGCAGCGTGGCTTCTCCGTCGGTCTCCTCGCCAACCTCCGGCACCACGCCGCCAAAGTACTTGTGCACCATGCTCACGACGCGGCTCAGCAGATTGCCGTAGCCGTTGGCCAGGTCGCCGTTATATCGCTGCACCAGCGCATCGAAGCTGAAATTCCCATCCTGCCCAAAGGGAATCTCGCGCAGCAAAAAGTAGCGCAGCGCATCGGCGCCCAGCACCGCCTGCACCGTCTCAGCGCGAATAATGTTGCCCCGCGATTTGGACATCTTGCCCTGGTCAAAGAGCAGCCAGCCGTTGGCCTTCACCGATCGCGGCGTCGGCAGCCCCGCAGCCATCAAAAACGCCGGCCAGTAAACGCAATGGAAGCGGCTGATCTCCTTGCCGATCAGGTGCATGTCCGCCGGCCAGAATTTGGCAAAGCGCGCCTGATCCGCCGCATCGTCTGACCCATACCCCAGCGCCGTAATGTAGTTAGCCAGCGCGTCCAGCCACACGTAAACCACATGCTTCTCATCGCCCGGCACAGGAATGCCCCACGTAAGAGTGGTTCGGCTTACAGAAAGGTCTTTCAGCCCCGAGCGCACAAACGAGATGACCTCGCGCCGCGTCGACTCAGGTCCCATGAATCCCGGATTGGCCTCGTAAAACCCCAGCAGCTTGCGCTCGAATGCCGAAAGTTTGAAGAAATAATTCTCTTCGCTCACCGTCTCCGTAAGCCGTCCGCAATCCGGGCAAAACGTGCCCGGAGGCCCATCCACATAGGCTTCGTCGGAGACACAATACTGCCCCGTGTAATGACCCTTGTAGATGAAACCCTTGTCGCGGAGCGTAGCAAACAGCTTTTGTACTCCGCGCTTGTGGCGCTCTTCGGTGGTGCGAATAAAGTCGTCGTAAGTAAGCCCGAGCTGATCCCACAGCCCGCGAAATTCCGCCGAGATGGCGGTCGCAAATTCCATAGGCGTGCGCCCCGCCAGCGCCGCCGACCTCTCAATCTTCAGCCCATGTTCATCCGTGCCGGTGAGGAACCACGTGGCAATGCCCAGCGCCCGCTTGCGCCGCGCAATGGCATCACACACGATGGTTGAGTAGGCATGGCCCAGGTGCGGACGTGCATTCACGTAGTAGATCGGCGTGGTCAGGTAATAGCGGGCTGAGCTGGATTCGTGGGTCATGGGCAGGGTCTTGCGTTTCAGTTTCGCCGATTGGCTGGCGGGAATTGAGCGGCAATCTACTACCCATCTTACGGTAATTATCCGGCTCATCCGCACGACCGGGTGCCCCATCCTTGGCACGTTCTTGTTTGTGTGCCAAGGGTGGGAGGCCACGAACCCCGATCGCCCACCGTGTAGCAGCCACAGGCGCAGCGCGCTGCAAGTGATAAAATCAGCTTGAAAATCAAGGATTTCTGAGGCTTCTCAACGTGTATCTGGAATTACAAAAGCGACTCGGCGCGCATCTCCGCGCGGTCTTGAAAGAAAGGTACGATCTCGAGTTGGAATCGATTCCGCTGGAGATTCCGCCGGATCTGAAATTCGGCGAATTGTCTACGCCGACCGCCTTCGAACTTGCCCGCAAACTCCGCAAAGCGCCCAAAATAATCGCGCAGGAAATCGTCTCTGCGCTGGGAACACTCGAGGGTTTCGCCGGCTTTGAAGTCGCCGGCGCCGGGTACATCAATGCGCGTCTGGATCGCGCCGCTGGTGTGCGCATCGTTGCCGCCACGGGAACAGGGCCGCTCGCATCGTCCGGGATTCATTCACTCGTCGAACACACCAGCATCAATCCCAACAAGGCGGCCCACATTGGCCATCTGCGCAACGCGATCCTTGGCGATACGTTTGTACGTCTGCTCCGCGCCGCCGGCCAGAAAGTCGACGTGCAGAATTACATCGACAACACCGGCGTCCAGGTCGCTGACGTAGTGGTGGGCTTTCTGCATCTGGAAGCAAAATCAGTCGCTGCAGTCCGGTTGCTTCTCCATGAATTGAAAGCTAAGGGAGAACGCATCGATTACTACTGCTGGGACCTCTATGCGAAGACGTCGCAATGGTATGAGCAGGGAAGTGATGAAGAAAATGCGGCCCGGAAAAAGCTCCGCTACGAGACGCTGCACGCCATTGAGCGAGGCGACAATGAGATCGCCGAGATTGCGGAGCTGATATCGACTGCAGTGTTGCGTCGCCATCTTGAAACCATGCTGCGCCTCGACATTGAGTACGACTTTCTGCCCCGCGAGAGCGAAATTCTCCACCTCAAGTTCTGGGACGCCGCCTTTGAGCAATTGAAGCAGACCGGCGTGCTGTACTTTGAGACCGAAGGCAAGAACAAAGGCTGCTGGGTGATGACGCGGCCAGGCGCCGATGTCACTGAAGGCGAAACCAATGAGGACGCCAAAGTTATCGTCCGCTCCAATGGGACGGTAACGTATGTGGGCAAAGATATCGCCTATCACTTATGGAAGTTCGGGCTCCTCGGCAAGGACTTCGGTTACAAACCATTCTTTACTTATCCAAGCCACGAGTGCTGGATATCGACAGAGCAGGGAATCGAGCCGCACCCGCAGTTCGGCGGCGCACAAGCCATTTACAACGTCATTGACGTGCGGCAGAACGATCCACAGGCAAATATGGTTCAGGCCTTGCGAGGAATGGGATACGTCGATCAGGCCGATCACTGCATTCACTTCGGCTATGAAAAGGTTGCTCTCACGCCACGCTGCGCACTCGAGATGGGCTACGAGGTTGCACAGGAAGACCTCGATAGTCCCTATATCCTTGTCAGCGGCCGCAAAGGCTTCGGCGTCAAGGCCGACGACTTGATCGACAAGCTGATTGTCGCCACGCGCGCCGAGGTGGATGCGCGCCAGACTGGCCGTGACGAAGCAGAGCGGCAGAGGATCGCGGAGCAAATCGCGATTGGGGCTCTGCGCTACTTCATGCTCAAGTTCACGCGCAATTCCGTGATCGCCTTCGACTTCAAAGACGCACTGAGCTTCGAAGGCGAGACCGGACCCTACATTCAATACGCCGTGGTTCGCGCGCGAAATATTTTTCGCAAGGCCGGCACGTCGCCGCAAGCAGTCATCGCAGAGTTAGCTGGAATTGATTCGTCGAGATATCTCACCGGCGACGACGCGGAAGACATCTGGGCTCTTTGGCTGCGCGCCGGCCGCCGCACGCTGGTGCTGGAACAATGCATCAGCACTTCCGAGCCCGCCTATCTCGCCAAGCATGCATTTCAGCTGGCCCAGGAGTTCAACAACTTCTATCACAAGCACCACATCTTGACCGAAGAGGACCCGGCGCGCAAGACATTCCTCCTGGCGACAGCAGCCATCGCACTGCGCGAGTTGATCGAGGCGCTGAGCTGGCTTGGGATTGAAAGCCCGGAAGCGATGTAAGACTCCCATTTCTCGCGACCCACATACTAATCCCATGCAAATGTTTATTTGAAATGAACAGCCTACGTCTTATCCACCCTCTCTTCAAGAGCTTACATTTGCTTTGATATACAATCCGAACAGGTGGAGCATTGCCGGCTTCGATGCCGGAGACCGTTTGAAACGTCCAACACCCCAGGGGGCTCGATGACCGCATCCCGCGACAAGAACGAACCGCGCAAGCTGCCCATGATGCCCATCCGGGACATGGTGATTTTTCCTTACATGATGACGCCGTTCGTGGTGGGGCGCGAGTCGAGCGTGCGTGCTCTTGAAGAGGCGCTCACCGGCGACCGCAAGATATTTCTCGCCACGCAGCACGACGCCTCGATCGACGAGCCCAAGGCCAAGGACATCTACCAGGTTGGCTCCATCTGCAATATCGTGCAGAGCGTCAAGATGCCCGATGGCAACATCAAGGTGCTGGTCGAGGGCGTGGAGCGCGCCAAATCCATTGAGGTAAACGACCGCGACGGCTTTTTTGTGGCTACGGTGCGCGTGGGCAAATCGCAATTCGAAATGACGCCGGCCGTGGAGCAGTTGATGCAGCGAGTGACCGGGCTCTTCGAGCAGTATGTCAAGCTGCAGCAGTCATTGAATTACGAGACCATTATCGCCACCGTGAAGATGGACGAGGCGGCCAAGCTGAGTGACATTATCGCCGACAAGCTGCAGTTGGGAATTGAGGAGAAACAGGAACTGCTGGCCATCTTTGACCCCGCAGCGCGCCTGGCGCGCATCGCCGATGTGCTCGATATTGAAATTGAAAAGCTCGATCTCGATCGCAACATTCAATCGCGCGTGAAGCGGCAAATGGAGCGGGCGCAAAAAGAGTATTACCTCAACGAAAAGATCAAGGCCATCCAGAAGGAACTGGGCCGCGGCGAAAAAAGCGAGTACGACGAATTGCGCAAGAAGATCGAGTCTGCCGGCATGCCCAAGGAAGTCCTCGACAAGGCCATCCAGGAGCTCAAAAAGCTCGAAGCCATGCCGCCCATGTCGGCCGAGTCGACCGTGAGCCGCAATTATATTGACTGGCTGCTCGCCGTGCCCTGGAAGAAGCGCTCCAAGGAAACGCGCTCCATCGACTATGCCGAGAAAGTGCTCAATGCCGACCATTACGGCCTGGAAAAAATCAAGGAGCGCATTCTCGAGTTTCTCGCCGTGCGCCAGTTGGTCAAGAATCCCAAAGGCTCCATCCTTTGCTTCGCCGGGCCGCCCGGAGTGGGCAAGACTTCGCTGGGCATGTCCATCGCCAAAGCCACCGGCCGCAAATTTGTGCGGCTGTCCCTGGGCGGCGTGCGCGACGAAGCGGAGATTCGCGGCCATCGCCGCACTTACATCGGCGCGCTGCCGGGGCAAATCATCCAGCACATGAAGAAAGCCGGCACCAAGAACCCGGTCTTCCTGCTCGACGAAGTCGACAAGATGGCTTCCGACTTCCGCGGCGATCCTGCATCGGCGCTGCTTGAGGTCCTTGATCCCGAACAGAACACCACCTTCCAGGACCATTATCTCGACGTGGATTACGACCTCTCGCAGGTGCTCTTCGTCGCGACGGCCAATGTAATGCACACCATTCCGCCGGCGCTTCAAGACCGCATGGAAGTGCTGCGTCTGCAAGGCTACACCGAGCAGGAAAAGCTCGAGATCGCGCGCCAATACCTGGTCAAGAAGCAGCGCACCCAGACCGGCTTGAGCGAGAAGAATGTTGTCTTCGCCGATGACGCGATTCTCGAAATCATTCGCTACTACACTCGCGAAGCCGGCGTGCGCAACCTGGAGCGCGAGATCGGCAATGTGTGCCGCAAGGTAGCGCGCAAGGTTGTCAAGGCCGGCGCCAAGCACAAGGAAGAGCTGACCGCGGCGAATATCGCCGAGTTCCTGGGCGTGGCTCGTTATCGCGACTCCGAAGTGCATGAGAAGAGTGAGATCGGCCTCGTCACCGGCTTGGCGTGGACTGAAGTGGGCGGCAGCATTCTCACCACTGAAGTGCAGGTACTCGACGGAAAGGGCAAGCTCACCATCACCGGCCAGCTCGGCGACGTGATGCAGGAGTCGGCGCAGGCCGCGCTGAGCTATATTCGCGGCAAGGCGCAGGCGCTGGGCCTGACGCGCGAGTTCTATCGCAACGTTGACCTGCACCTGCACGTGCCGGAGGGCGCAATTCCCAAAGACGGCCCGTCGGCGGGAATCACCATGGCCACAGCTCTCGCCAGTGCGCTGGCCAAGATTCCCGTGCGCCGCGACATCGCCATGACGGGCGAAATCACACTGCGCGGCAAGGTGCTGGCCATTGGCGGATTGAAAGAAAAGCTGCTGGCCGCGCTGCGCGCCGGCATCTTCGAAGTCATCCTGCCGCGCGCCAATGAAAAGGACGTAGCCGAATTGCCGGACAACATCAAGAAGTCCATGAAGATGCACTTTGTCGACCAGATGGACGAGGTACTGGCGCTGGCATTGGAAGGGCCGTTGACCGCTTTGACGGCAAGCGAGGGCGATGTGCTGGCCGCGGTGTCTCCGGCGGAGTTGACCGCCAATCTTCCCGCGCCGCAGTGATTTAGCTTTGCGAAGTCCCAGGTCTCAGATTTGAGGCCCTCCCTTCGGCCGGCTCAGCCGAAGCTCTGGACGGGCCTTCGGAGACCCACTTCTCCCTCTGACTTGCCGACTCGCTGACTCGCTTTCCAAGAAACCCTATGCGTTATACGACACAATTCTTGCTTTCCGCACTGTCTGCGGATCAGTTTCCTCCGCCAGATGTGCCGGAGATCGCCTTTCTGGGCCGTTCCAACGTGGGCAAATCGAGCCTGCTGAACGCGCTCGCGGGCGAGAAGGCAGCCAGGGTTTCGTCCACGCCGGGGCGCACGCGCGCCATTAATTTTTTTGCGCTTCTTGACCAGAGCCAGCGCCGAAAGCTGATCTTCGCCGACCTGCCAGGGTATGGATACGCCAAAATTTCAAAGTCGATTTCCGCGGGCTGGCCTGCGTTCATCGAACCCTACCTGGCCATTCGTTCCACCCTCAAGCTCTGCGTCTGTTTGGTCGATTCCAATGTGCCCGCGCAGCAGAGCGACCGGCAGCTGATCGACTGGCTGCGCGCCGCGGGTCGCGAATTTGCCGTAGTGGCGACGAAGATTGACCGTCTCAGCGGCAACGAGCGCACGCGGAATCTGCTGGCTCTGAAAAAAGGTTTGGAACTGGATGAGATCCTTCCTGTTTCGGCAAAGACGGACTATGGGATGAAGGAGCTTTGGAGCCGAATTGAAGCGGCGGGAAGCGAACCGGGATCAAGGAACCCGATGGAAGTCGACCGCAACTGAGATCTCACCGCGATCGACCGCCTCCTTGACACGCGATTCGAATTCATTGGCGACATTCGCTTCGCAGCGCATCACCCGCACGCCTTGCCCCAGCCGGCCCAGGTAACGTGGAGCCAGCCGAAGCCATCGGCGTGCAGCGCCGATGTTGGAATCGCTAGTCTTCTCCAGGCATTCGAGGGCAATGGCGTCGAGTTTGGGCAGCCATTGGGCTGGCGCCGCGGCTACGCTCCAGCAAAGCAGCACGTCCCCCTCCGCCTTCGCTGCATGTTCGATGGGCTGACGGATATCCGGAATTACGCCGCGCTCCAGCATCTCCCGCTCAACGGCCTCGGGAACCGCAGCAATGCAGACTGCCACTGTTTCACGCTTTCGGATTTCATTCTTGAGGATACGCAAGGCCTCGTCGAGAGAGTTCACCAGGAAGTCGGCCACACCATCGTGCACGGCCTGCTTCTGTGCTCCAAGCTCGGCGGTTGCGGCCAGCGAAGCGGCTCCAGCGATGTTTGCGGCTACCAGCAGCGCGCGGGCCGGCGCGTCAAGCTCTCCTGCGTAAAGCAGCCTTCCGCCAAGACTCGGCTCCGCCACCGACGCGACAATGCACATGAGGCCGGCATACAGCCGTTCCACTTCCAAGGTGAAATCGAGCGCGTCGGGTGCAATGAACTCAGGCGTCAACGGAGGATTCTCTTCGGATTATTGCGATAGGTGTTGGCTGCTCAGCCCCAGTGTCCTGTCTCTAAAGTCCATAACATAAAACGACCTGTCATCCTGAGCGAAAGGGGCCCCAAACGCTTTTCAGTTTGGGGGTGGTGAGTCGAAAGCCTGCCCTGAGCGTAGTCGAAGGGGATCTGCATTCATCCTTTCGCGATTTTCACAAGGAACTTCAGAGACAGGGCGCTACTCCCGGAACCGCTCCCGCGCGGTGAGGAGACGGACAAAGAATACGAACTCTCCCGGCTTGGCCACCATTTGAAGCTTTTCCGGTACCTTCTTCCCGATGCAGTCATTGGGCGCAACAATGCCTTTGGCAAGAATCTCTGCAACCGGATACCAGTGATCCTGCGCGGGCGCCTTCTCAGACGAGCCATGATCTTTGTCGGCGTCGCAATTCGCGTAGACGAGGGTTGCGCTGTCGTAGGTAGCGTGAATCGAAACGACTTCGGTGTCGGCGGGGAGGGTCAGAATGCCGGTCCCATCTTCGTTCTGCTTTACCCAGTCGCCGTGCTCGGTTTGCAGGTGATTGATGCGGATCAGGAAGTTCGAAGTCGGAATCAGCATGCCTGTGCGGATATCGATCATGCGAACGGTAATCGTGTTCTGCGCTTGAGCGCAGCCTGTGCCGCAAGCTGCCGCCAGGCAAACCAGAAAGAAGAAAGCGCGGCGGGTTCGCTGATCCATGGCTGCCTCCGCGCCTGCACGCGGAGAACTAACCGCTGGGCGCTCACCACGTATTGTACGCAGTTCCGTCGGCGCCCGTCTCATCGGATCCCGAGTGAATGTCGTCGATGCCGGGGTCGGTTTGGTCGAGCGAGTGCATCGAGTCGCTGGTGTCGGTGACCCAGGTGGTGTTGCTGTGAGTCATGGGGTCCTCGGGAATGGTCTTGATGTATCCATCCTGGGTCAGATCGTCCAGCGACTGCGGAGCCTTTTGCTTATCCATGGTGTAGGAGTCGATGGCTGCTCGCAGGATGTGCAGGTCTTCCTTCAGCGCGGCCTCGCGGGCATTCTTGATGGCGGCCTTGAAGCCAGGGATCGCTACCACCGCCAGAATGCCGATGATCGCCATGACGATCATCAGCTCGATCAGCGTAAAGCCCGCGTCGTGTTTTCTGGTTCTGCCCACTGTTGCCCTCGTCCCAGGCTGGCTTGCGCCCGGAGAAAAGAATGTCTACCAGGTGGAATACTTGGTGCCGTCCAGCGCCGTCCCCGTGGATTTGGAATACACGTCGAAAACGCTCTGCCCGCCATAGGAGTCAGAAGTCGGATCGTCCTGCATCGAGCGCATGCCCCACTCGGCCTTTCCGGTCATGGGGTCGATGGGAACCTTGCGCAGGAATTTCACTTTCTTGGTCTGTACCTCGACACCATTGACCAGCGTGTCCAGATCGGGTGGATAATTCTGGCTGTCGACTTTGGTCTGGAATGCGTGCATGTCGGCAGCGTCCTTGTAGTGATCGATGGCGTCGCGCATCTCCCAAAGATCGCGGCGCAACTCGCGCTCCTTTTCGCGCTTGACGACGAATACAGTGACCGGAACGGCGGCCGAAGCGAGAATGGAGAGAATGGTGACAGTCACGATCAATTCAATGAGCGTGAGTCCCCTCTCGTGCTCTGCTAAGGTCCGGATTGGCTTCGCTGCTCTCATGGCTTCAATGGACCACAATTGTGACCTGCGAATTCTTGGCGGGCACCTGCTGCTGGGCGCTGGTAACGGCGACAGCGCGCGTCATGGAAAGCTGGCTGTCTCCCGCCTGCTTGGCCTGAAAACTGAGCACGCAGACCACACCGGCCCCGCTTACGCCTGCCACGCCCGGCGGACGGGCAGCGTTGATCGTAATGGAACCGGGGCCGTCGTCGCGGTGAACGAGTGCCACGGCCTGGTTATCGCGACCCAGTAGATCTCCTTGGGTGACATTGACCAGGGAAAGCTTCGTCGGGTCATACTGAACCTGCAAGGGAACCGAGACGACGTCTTTGGCCCCGGTCAGCACCACTGGAACCTGGAATGTGGAGCCGACAGCCACCGGGCTGCCCGGCGGGCTGAACATCACGTTCACGGCTGCCGGCGCCGCGCCCGGTGCAGCAGCGGCTGGAGCAACCGGCCCCGCAGCAACTCCCGGTGGCGCTGCTGCGGGATTGGCGACGGCCTTCGCCGCGGTCAGTCCATTCGCGTCCGCCGATGCGCTCATCTGCGCCAACGCCGCCGGTGCCGCCGCTAAAGCGCTTTGGCCGGGAACCACACCCACAGTGGAACGCGGCTCCGCCTGACGCACTGGGGGAGCCAGAGGAGCCGGCGCCGGGCTGGAACCGTCTGGGATGTTGGCGGAGACGTGCCGCAACTCCACCGTGGTGCCCACGCCGGTATCGATGGTGCGCAGGTTGGCGCGGTCCAGGGTCTGGCTGCGAACAATGTGCGGCACTACCAGAAACACCAGTTCATCGTCGGAGATGGTGTGGTCTTTGGAGCCGAACAGGTATTTGAGGACGGGAATGGAGCTCAACCCCGGAATGCCCGTCCAACTCACCATGTCCTGCTTGTCCTGAATTCCTCCCAGGATGCTGGCCTCTCCTTCGCGCAGCCGGATCACCTGGTCAACAACGCGCTGGCTCAGAATGGGCTCGGTGACGCCGCTGATGGTCACGGAGCCGCTCTGCGAGGTGACTTCGATCTTGATCTTCAGCGTCACATCGTGGTCGTAGTGGACGGTCGGCGTCATCTCGATGTTCACGCCGACGTCCTGGTAAGTGAACTGTGTATTCACCAGCGAACTGACCACGGCTGTGGCCGCGCCCGTCTGGTAGGAACCGGTGGCGATGGGGATTCGCTCGCCGATCTTCATTACCGCCTTTTGGGCGTCGGTGGCGCGAATGCGCGGATTCTGCAGAATCTTGGTATTCGAGTCGGTAAGCAGCAGGTTGGCCGTTGCCCCGCCGATGGTGACGGCGAAGTCGGTTGCCTTGAGGTGAGACAGATCGTAGAGCGAAGGCGAAGTGCCGGTATCGGTGGAACCCGTGGTGGTCGTGGTCGTGCTGCTTGAGCTGTTGCTGGAGTTGGGCGGCTGCAGGGCAATGCCTATGCTGCTGGGCCAGGAGATGCCCAGGGTCCGTTCCCAGTTCTTGCTCACTTCGAGCACCGCGATGTCGACCACGACTTCAGAACGCGCCTTGTCCAGATCGTTGATAAGCTGCTGCGCCAGCAGCAACTCGTCCGGTGTGCCGCGGATGACGATGGCGTTCTGGCTGGGGACGCCGTAGATTTTGACGCCGGTAAGAACGTTCCGGACGGCTGTGCTCACATCGGTCAGGTCGTTCGGCTGCCAGGCGTTGGTCAGGTAGAAGGTTTGCACCGCGGACTCGTCCAGGTCCGTGCGTTTCTGGCGGGTGTTCTGGGCCACGAAGATGGTGTTGTCGGTGATAGGGCGCCAGAAAGTGTTGGACATGGTGCCGACAATGCGCAGCGCGTCCAGCAGGGATTCGTTATTCAAATCGACGGTAATGCGCTTGGCGGTATAGTCGGGGTCAAACAGGACATTGATGCCGGCCGCTTTGCCAATGGCCTGGTAGACCACCTTCGCGTCTTCGGAATAATGCAAGGTGAGAGGCTCGTTGGACATCGGCTTGAGCACCACGGGAGCGCCGATAGTGTCGAGATCCCGCTGCTGCGCCGGATCCATGGGGACGCTGGTTTCTCCCAGCGCCGGCGCTTCGCCGTGGCGCTTGCGTACCTTGGCGATCTCCTGCTGCGCGGCTTCGTTTCCGGGGTCGATCTCAGCGGCATGAAGAAACTCGGCCAGCGCGCCTTGCTCGTCGCCGCCGTCGAGCAGCTTGTGGCCCTTGCTCATGTGCGCGGCGGAGGCAGTCACGCGCACGCGATAAAGGGCGGTCTTGTAGGTAATGTCGTTGGGCGCTTTGGCCACAGCCTTCTGATAGAGGTCGAAGGCGGTGTCGTAGTCTTCCCTGGCCTCAGCCGCCTCTCCATGCTTGAACATCGAGTTCGCCGACTCGGCATGTAAGGGCGCGTTCGACAAGCCGCAGAGCAGGAGGGCGCCGAGCAGCGAAGGCCAAAATTGGCGGGCGCGGGATTGGATCACCCGGGTTCGTCTCGCGGAACGAACAGCTGGGGCGCAGGCCGCCGCTGAGGCAGCCGGTGAAAAAACACGGCGATTCATCGAACTCCCAGGCGTCGTGACCAGCCCTGCTTCCGGACCAGGCTTCTTCGGGCTGCCTTGGCCGCCCCGAACGCACAATCTGATGCTCTCTCTGACGCAATCCTTTTTGACGATTGAGCCCATCCAACGTTGCCTCATTTTAGCAAAGCCCCATTGCAGCGCGGGCAAGGCCCGGACCAATCGCGCAGACGCCGGTCGAGGCCGGTGCCGCCACTTCATTAGCCTCGAACTCGTCCCGGCCTCGATTCCCCTCCCATAGGGAGGAGTGAAAATAGCCCAGGGTGGAGCGCAGCGAAACCCTGGGAAACGCCCCGGCGGAGACGGTTCGCCCCGGGGGGGCGATGTGAGATTCGCAACGGATCCTCACACGGCGGGAAACACCAGTTCCGATGCTACGATGAAGATTCGAGGTTGCATCCCCATGGCCCGCCAAACCAGCCACGTAATCGTGCAGCACGACGACTCCGGTCCCAAAAAGCCGGTGCGGCCGCGCGACCCGGTGGCCAGCGGCGAGCGGGACGCCGCGCACAACCGCATGGCCAGCCATAACTACTTTCTGCTGGAGAAGTTTGAGGCGGGCGTAGCGCTGCGCGGCACGGAAGTCAAGTCCATCCGCCAGGGCAACGCCAATCTCAAGGATTCCTACGGCCTCATCAAGGACGGCGAGGCTTTTTTGCTGAACCTGCATATCGGTCCTTACTCCCACGGCAACCTGGCCAACCACGACGAAACCCGTACGCGCAAACTGCTGCTGCATCGGGAAGAGGTCCGCAAGTTACTCCAGAAGACGCAGATCAAGGGCCACACGCTCATCCCCACGCGCCTCTATTTTCGTAATGGACGGGTCAAGTGCGAGCTGGCCGTCGCCAAAGGCAAGCAGGATTGGGACAAGCGGGAGACCGAAAAGCGCCGCGAAGCCGACCGCGAAGCCCGCGCCGCCGTCAACGCCAGCAAACACCGCCGGGGACGGTAACGGGGCAGAGACGCCTTGTGTCTTGTCTCTAAGCTTCATACCAATAATTGGCTTGTCATCCTGAGCGAAGCGTACTGCAGCGGAGTCGAAGGACCTGCGGTTGCTCTTCGTTCTTTCCCAACCTCGAATGCTGTCATCCCGAGCGAAGCGTACCTCAGCGGAGCCGAAGTACCTGCTTTTCATCGGATAGCCGCGCCTTAACTTCAAACAAAAGGGACGCGCACATCGGGGACACCACACTAAAATAATCCTGAGGAAACAATGACAACCCACCTGTCCTTCTCAAGTCTTGCCGAGATCAACACCGCCCTGCTCGTAGTGCTGGCCGCCGATGCACAAACCTCCAAAGAACCAGACGCCAGGCCAAGACCTGTCCTGCTCACCGCGGATGCAGACGTGAAGGCAGCCGCGGCCTCAGTGCTGCGCAGCGGCGAATACAAGGCCGGAGCGAATGAAACCCTGCTGCTGCACGCGCCAGAAGGCCTGGCGGCGAAGCGTCTTCTCATCGTTGGCCTCGGCAAACAAGCCAAAGTCACCGTCCACAGCGTGCGCAATGCTGCCGGCACTGCTGTCCGCTTCGCCAAGCCTCGCGGCCTGCGCAGGCTGGTTCTCGCGCTGCCTGAATCGAGTCTGCTGCCGCCCGGGCCTTGTGCGCGGGCCGCGGTTGAGGGCGCTTTCCTCGGCGACTACGACCCCGATACCTATCGCAGCGACCGCAAAGATTTGAGCGTGCAATCCTTCACGCTCGCAGCTCCGGGCGAAGGAGATGATCCCGCCGCCAAGGCCGCCCTAAAGGCCGCCTTTGCCGAGGGGGTCATTGTCGGCGAGAGCCAGAACTTCACCCGAACCCTGGTCAACGAACCGGGCAATAAGCTGACGCCGACGATCCTTGGGGCGCGCGCAGCGGAGATGGCCGCTGAAGTCGGCCTGAAATGCGAAGTTCATTCGACCAAGAAGCTCCAGGAACTGAAGATGGGAGCGTTCCTTGCCGTGGCGCAGGGTTCAGCCGAGCCCCCTGCGCTCATCGTGCTCCGATACAACCCCGAAGGCCTGACAGATGGCCCGGTGCTCGGCCTCGTCGGCAAGGGGATTACCTTCGACACCGGCGGCATCTCCATCAAGCCTTCGGAAAAAATGGAGCTGATGAAATACGACATGGCCGGTGGCGCGGCCATGCTGGGCGCCATGCGCGCCATTGCACTGCTCAAGCCGAAGGTGCGCGTCATCTCAATCGTGTGTGCCGCGGAGAACATGCCCGACGGCAAAGCCTACAAGCCCGGCGACGTGGTTACCGCCATGTCCGGCAAGACCATCGACGTAATCAACACCGACGCCGAAGGCCGCCTGGTGCTAGCCGATGGACTCACTTACGCAAAGCAACTCGGGGCGACTCACCTGATCGACGCGGCAACGCTCACCGGCGCCTGTGTAGTTGCGCTGGGTACGTCCAATGCGGGCGCATTTTCCAACGACGATGAGACGCTTGCCAAGTTCCAGGCGGTGCTGGCCGTTTCCGGCGAAAAATTCTGGAGGCTGCCTCTGGGCGAAGAGTATGCGGACCAAATCAAGAGCGACATAGCCGACATCAAGAACACCGGCGGACGCCACGGCGGCGCCAGCACCGCGGCCGAGTTCCTGCACGTCTTTGCCGAAGACACGCCATGGATTCACCTCGACATTGCCGGTCTCGCGTGGATAGAAGACTCGCGCCCATTCATCGCCAAAGGGCCAAGCGGCGTAGCAGTGCGGTCGATTCTGGAGTGGGTGCGGGCTACTAGCGGATTAGACCTTGATCTGCGATTCCAGCCGCATTGAGGGTAGAATAATTGCAAGCGCTGAGCGGCTACATGCGCTAGGAGGCAACAGGGTGATTATCGAGACCACGGAACTCGCGCCCCATCAGAAGGCGGCCATTGAGGAGTTGCTCGGTCGGCCCCTCTTAGAAAAGGACGCAATCAGCCTGCGCGCTCTGCCGGCTGAGAAATCAGCTGAACAGAAGGCCGCCGCCGAGAATCTGTGCAAGTTTCTGGCAGCGAGGGAACGTCCGAGACCAGGCGTCTCTGACGAGGAACTTGAAGCGGCAATCCTCGAGGCGCTGCGCAGCGAACGACCGCACTACACGCCGATGCCGTGAGGATTGTTCTCGACAGCAATATTCTGGTCCGCGCATTTGCAAACTCGAATGGATTCGCCTACAAGCTTCTGTTGGCGGTTCTCCGGGATTCCCACAAGCTGCTTCTCTCCAACGAAATGCTTTCGGAAGTGACAAGAGTCCTGCGCTATCCGCGCCTGGCAATGGATCACGGTGAGAACGAAGAAGCAATTTATGAATTTATTGGCTGGCTGCGTCAGTCCGCAGAGTGGGTCCCTGGGGACCCTTTCACTGTTGCGCCGATCCGTGACGCGCAGGATGTAATCGTTCTCCAAACCGCATTGATTGGAGAGGCAAACATCCTGTGCACAATGGACAGGGATTTCTTCGAGCCTCCTGCCTCGATCTTCCTTGAAAGCCGCGGCATCGAAGTTCTGACCGACGCGCAACTGATGCAGAGAGTGAAAGCCTGAGACCGGTTCGAGTCGAACCTGCGATGTCGCCATCGGCGCTCCTTGTAGTGCAGCCGCGGAGTCAGTTGACGAAGGTTTGTTCCACGCGAATCGAATTCAGCATGTAGGGAATCCAGATCAAGGCCGCAACCAGCGCCTGGAACACGAAAAACCCCTGATTCGCAGGACCGAAGTGCATGGCCCACAGGTGGTCAATCAATATCGCCACAAACTGGGCTGCCAAATTGAAGATCATGAACATGGGAAAGCTGCGCCTCTTGCTGTAAAACAGAAAGTTCAGCAGGACATTGTAAGCCAAGAAAAAACTGTTCGTGACCAGCTCAAAGAAGATGATGGCTTCGAGACCGGGCTTCGAATTCATCGCGGCCTGGAAGCGGCTGCCAAACAGTAATCGTGAATCCAGATAAATTCCGTGCAGCCGAAAGAGCGGGCCAATCGCGAGACCAATAGCCACCAGAATGAGCCAGCCTCCGATCCCGGTGAGATCGTTGTTCATCACAAAGGCGGGCGTGGACTCGACAGGCTGCGGCGCCGGCGACTCGACGGAGGCCGAAGCCATTTGCGGAGACGATACCTGCGTCGGCACAGGTATCGTCGAGATACCTGTATCGACCGCGCTGCCGCAGTGAACACAAACGACCGCGCCAGGCTCCAGGACAGACGCACAGTTGTTGCATTGAGTTGCCATTTCAGGACAATGGTGTGTCAGACGATGATCCTGCGAAGCAATGCATCTTGTCAAAACAAGCTGTGAGGCGCCAGCGAGGGGTTAATCTCCCAGCTTTGTCAGGTTCACGCTCTTGCCCGTCCGCGCCGATTCACGCGCCGCATCCAAAATCTGCATCACGATCACGTTGGTGTCGAGAGAGCTCTGGTCGCCCTTCAATTCCTTTATGATCATTGCTCCGTTGGTTCCCCCGCTGGTTAAATCTCCATGTGGGACCAATTCGTTCGCGATCACGGCCTTGAGATAGGTGAGCGAATCGCGTCCGAATCCCTGTTCCGGGGGCACGGTGACCGACTCCTCCGCTGTGTCATGCTCGTGGCGCCGGCGAAGTTTGTCCGGTCCGACGGTGATCGCATACCCTGTGGCGCCGTACACCTCCATGTCCTTGCGCCCGAAAGGCCAGTTCCATGAAGCCATGATCACGGCCTGGGTGTGCGGGTAGGTCAGCACGATGGTCGCATCGTCGTCCACTCGGGGATAGATTTGCGGCTTGTCGTGGTTGACGACCGCCGTCACGGTCAACGGAGTCTCGCCCCGCATCAGTGTCGTCATCAGGTCCGCGCCGTAGCAGCCGAAGTCATAGAGCGCGCCGGCGCCGTTCTTGGCCGGATCGGTGAGCCAATTGAAAAACTCCGGCGGCACGCCGATCTCCTTCGGTCCCTGGTGCCCATCGTGAATCTCCACGCGGCGAACCTCGCCAATCTGTCCCCCCCAAGCTTCACCGAACGCGGCCTTGTTGCTCGCGTACCACGTCGTCTCGTAGTTCACCAGCACGTGGATGTTGTAATGGCGCGCCGTACGGCGGATGGCGAGTGCATCGTCGAGCGAGATGGTCAGAGGCTTCTCCACCATCACGGAAACGCCGTACTGCGCGGCGATCTCGATTGCCGGCCGGTGCTCGGCGATGGACGTGTACACCAGTACCGCCTGGGGATGCGTCTTCTCAATCATGTTGGCTTCGCTGCGATAGAACAACGTGTCAGCCAGCGCGAATCTCTTCTGATATTTGGCGAAGAGTGCGGGGTCGGAATCGGCGATGCCGACCAGTTGCACGTCAGAGTGTTGCGGCAGCGCAGACAAAAAGCCTTCCACATGGCCGTGCTCCAGACCCACAACGGCTACGCGTAGCGGCGGTGGTTGCTGGGCCACGCAACAGCAAGAGACGGTGAACACCAGGGCAACCAGCAGGCGACGGAGGGCTGGCGTGCAGTAAGTGCGCGGCAACGGAAGGAAGCGTGGCATGGATTTAGGAATCTCCTCGGCGGCAATTCTACGCCGTAACCACGAAGGGCACGACGTTGCAACTCGGGCGAAGGCTTATCTCCAGGCCGGTCCGCGTAGCAATTTTGCGATTGCGATGAAAATAAAGCTTTTCGCGGGAAACCTAAGCTGCATGGACCATTTCGGGTTCGTCTGTTGCTTTCGATGAGACCCCAGCTCAAACTGTGCCTGCCGTAAACCCACCTTCCCCAAACCTCGTCCATCGAAGCGAGGTGGTCGTGGAGGCTCGCTATCGCTGCCCATGTTGCGGATACAGGACGCTGGAGACGGTGGGCGCGCTCGCGCTTTGTCCAGTGTGCTGGTGGGAAGACGATGGGCAGGAGGACGGGGACGCGGAGGATGTCCGGCTGACGGTGAACGGCCAGTTGAGCCTGAAACAGGCCCGCGAGCACTTTTCCCAATGTGGAGCGTCCCACCCCCGCTTTCTCCCTTACGTTCGTAAGCCCCAGGTCACCGACCAGTAACGTGCCTTTGGCGATGCTCTTCAGCCCCCAATGGGAGGCAGCCGGTTTGACCCTTGCGGCAAACCCTCTTACCATGAGATGAGGTATATCCCCGGCTGTACGTGTCTGCGTATCAGACCGCACGGTGGCCTATTGCGTCCGAACGGGAAACGAGCCGGCGGCCTGCACCCTGGGAATGAATGGACTGCAGCCAGGACTTCGGCATTTGGCAGCAGCCAGAACTGCAGATTGTTGGCGCGGACTTTGCGCCCGGAAGGCACAACGTTGAGCTCTACCGACACCCTCGAAAAGAACCCCCACCCTGAGGCGGCTGAGACCGCTACCCCTGAAGTCAACGATGGCCATGAAGGCCATCCCCATGAACACGACGGGCACGACCACGATCACGCTCATCAGCACGGCCCGGTTTTGAACCCTGATTGCACCCAGGAACTGGTGCTGGACATCCCTGTCGAAGAGGTGGCGAAGGCCTACCGGTCCGTCACGGGGAACTACCGCAAGTATGCGAAGATTCCAGGATTCCGCGCCGGCAAAGTTCCGGAGTCGGTGGTAAAGCGGCGCTATGCGGCGGAGATACGCAAAGACGTGATTGACGCCCTGCTGCCGGAGCGGTTCAACAAGGCTGTATCCGAGCTGGGTGTAAGGCCGGTTGGCCAGCCCCAGGTGACCGAGCTCAATGTTGAAGATGGCGCACCGCTTCATGTGAAGGCAGTCTTTGAGTTTGTCCCGGCGTTTTCCATTGAGGGCTATAAGGATGTCACGGTGCCCAAGCCCCCCGTGGAGATTACGGAAGAGGAGTTTCAGGCGGAGCTGGCGCAGTTGCGCGAGTCGCGAGCCACCATTGAGCCGGTAGAAGAAGACCGGCCGCTCCGGGACGGCGACTGGGCGCAGATTACCTACAAGGGACTGATTGAAGGCGACGAAAGCGCAGCCCCGGTGGCCGGCGAAGACACGCTGGTGGAAATTGGCGGTAAAGACACCGTTGAGGCTTTTTCGACGGCTTTGAAAGGCGCCAAGCCCGGCCAGGAACTGAAGGCCGAGGTCATCTATCCCGCCGATTACGCTGAAGCCAAGCTGGCCGGCAAGACCGTTGCCTACGACGTGGAAGTCAAGGCCATCAAGAAGCGGACTTTGCCCGAGCTGGACGACGATTTCGCCAGGGAACTCGGCGCATACGAAAGCTTCGCCGACCTGGAAGAGCGTGTTCGTGAGCACCTGGCCGCCCGCAAGCGCCGCAGCGTTGAGGGCGAGACCAAAGACCGCCTCTTTGCCGCGCTGACCGAGCGTTTTCCGTTCCCGGTACCGGAATCGCTGGTGCAGGAGCAGATCGACGCCCGCCTCGAGCGTGGACTTCGCGCTCTGGCAGCCCAGGGCATGGACACCGAGCAGATGCGCAAGCTGGACTTCGCCCGGCTGAGGGCAGCGCAGCGGGACAGCGCTCAGGCCGAGGTGAGGACGTTCATCCTTCTGGACCGGATTGCTCAGGAGGAAAACATCACAGTAAGCGATGATGAACTGGACCACGAGTTGCAGTTGGCGGCGCTCCAGTCGCGCGAACCGGTGGATGCCCTGAAAGTGCGATTGACGCAGGACGGGGGCCTCGCTAGAATCCGGGAACAGTTGCGAAGGGAAAAAACTGCCAGCATCTTGTATGAACGGCTGCCCGCGTAGCACGAGGAATTAGACCCGGCATCGGGGCAGAGGGTGCCGCACGGACCTGAATCTAAGCAGGTTCCGGGCGGTAATGTAGTGAATCGGGGACCAACAGTCCCCAAACGGGAGAGCGAGAAGAACACTCAATGGCATTGGTTCCCATGGTGGTTGAGCAGACGAGTCGAGGCGAGCGTGCCTACGATATTTACTCCCGTCTGCTTCGCGACAACATTATCTTTCTTGGTACACCCATCGACGACCAGGTGGCCAACCTGATTGTGGCCCAGATGCTGTTTCTTTCCGGCGAAGACCCGGAAAAGGACGTGCAGCTTTACATCAATTCGCCCGGGGGATCGATTACCGCGGGTCTGGCCATTTACGATACTATGCAGTTCATCAAGAACAACGTAGTGACGTACTGCATTGGCCAGGCTGCCAGCATGGGCGCTTTTCTGCTGCTGGCAGGGACCAAGGGCAAGCGGTTTGCGCTGCCCAATTCGCGCATTCTCATCCATCAACCGTCGATGGGTGGACTGAGCGGACAGGCAACGGACATCGACATTCACGCCCGGGAGATTTTGCGTATTCGCGAGATTACCAACACGCTGATGGCCAAACATACGGGCCAACCTCTGGATCGCATCGAGCGCGATGTGGAGCGCGACTTTATCATGAACTCGCAGCAGGCCAAGGAATATGGCATCGTAGACGAAATCATCGACCGGCCACCAACCATCGCCAAGTGACCGGACCCGCACGGAGCGGAACTTAAGCGGAAAGGAGCGATCGAGCATGGCATTTATCGACGAGATGCGGCACCCAAGCCAATACTCCGAAGCTTCCGCGATTCCTGCGATCGAAGAGAGGATCGCTGCCGCCGAAGAGAAAGTAGATAAGATCCTGGGAAAAAGGGCAGCCGTGGCGAACGCTCCGGGAAACGCCATTGACAGGAATCACGACGAAATCATGGCCGTGCTGGCGAGGATGGAAAACTCACGCCGGAACGACGTTCTTCAGCGTATGGCACGCCTGGAAACTAAACTTCAACATGTTGCGTAGCTCCATTCGCGCAACCGAACCCAGCTAACTCGTCGTCCAAAGGGAGCAAGAAAATGAAAACGCGCACGGGACCTGAAGAAGCGCTGCGCTGCTCGTTCTGTCACAAGTCACAGGACGCCGTGGCCAAGCTGATCTCGTCGCCCAGCGACTACCCTCGCGC
>Ga0302326_10003812_pt1 | contig 35357 bp, 35 predicted proteins | sample Palsa_T0_3_FD_202264 | JGI IMG/M metagenome (GOLD analysis project Ga0302326, IMG submission 202264) | Peat permafrost microbial communities from Stordalen Mire near Abisko, Sweden - Palsa_T0_3 | ecosystem: Environmental > Terrestrial > Soil > Palsa > Peat permafrost | place: Sweden: Abisko...
TGGTCGAGCTCGGTCGCGTTGCCACCGACCGTTCGGATTTCCGCGTCAGGCACGAGCCCGACAATCCGATCGCCGACTCGAAAGGCGACGTCAAATATCCAAACGTGAACTCGCTGATCGAGATGACCGACCTCCGCGACGCGCAGCGCTCCTACGAAGCCAACCTCAACGTGATCACCGCCACGCGCCGCATGCTCCAGCGCACCCTCGATATCCTCAAGACCTAAGGTGAACCATGCCGACACCTGCCGCTGCTGCCAATGCCTATGCAGCCCTCGCGCAATTGCGCGATCAATCCGCCGGCCTCGGCCGCGATCCTGCTACGCAAGACAGCGGACCCAACTTCGGTTCGGTCCTCAAGGACGTGATGACGACAGTGACCGCCGCCGGCCACAAATCGGATGCCCAGGCGCAGGCAGTGGCGATGGGCAAAGCCAACATGATCGACGTCGTCACAGCGGTTGCCGAAAGCGAGACAGCGATCCAGGCGCTGGTTTCCGTTCGCGACAAGGTCGTCGCGGCGTACGAGGAAATTTTGCGGATGCCGATCTGAGCCTTCGAGGTCCGCGTTCCGCGGGCATTTCGGAATGACGCAAAAGTAAGGGACAGAATGACCGGACCGGAAGTGATGGACGTGGCGCGCGACGCGATCGTGACGCTCATTCTGGTCGCGGCGCCTTTGATGCTGGTGGGACTAGTCGTCGGCGTCGCCGTCTCGCTGTTGCAGGCGCTCACCCAGATTCAGGAAACGACGCTGGTCTTCGTGCCGAAAATCCTGGCGATCTTCCTCGCAATGCTAATCGCGCTGCCGTTCATGGCGGACGCGCTGCACGCGAATTTCTTGCGGATTGCTGCCCACATCACCAACGGCTGAACGGGTATTTAGCCGTGCGCATCGACCTATCCTATCTGCCAGCGCTCGGTGCCGCCTTTCTCCTGGTATTCGCGCGAACCGGCACCATGCTGATGCTGCTGCCGGGGCTTGGTGAGCAGAATATCTCCGCGCGCATGCGGCTGACATTCGCCCTCATTCTCGCCGCCATGCTGCTGCCGCTCCATCGCAGCGCCTATCACATCGATCCGGGTGCGCTCGGGCCGGCTTTGGTGATGCTGGTTGAGGAGATTCTCATCGGCGCGATGCTCGGTATCACCGCGCGGCTGACCATTTCCGCGCTCGAGGTCGCGGGCTATGTGATCGCGCAGCAAATGGGTCTCGGCTTTGTCACCGCGGTCGATCCGACCCAGGGCGAGCAAGGCGCAATCGTCGGCAATTTCCTCACCATGCTCGGCATCACGCTGTTCTTCGCCACCGACATGCATCACCTCGTGATTGCGGCGCTTAACGACAGCTACAGTCTGTTCGAGCCGGGCGAAGTGCCCGCCACCGGCGACGCGGCAGCGCTGATCACCAAAACGGTGGCTGGTGCGTTTCGCATCGGCATTCAGCTTTCCGCGCCGTTTCTCGTATTCGGGCTGCTGTTCAATATCGGGCTCGGCGTGTTGGCGCGGCTGATGCCGCAGATGCAGGTCTTCTTCGTGGCGCTGCCCCTGTCGATTCTGCTCGGGCTCTTGTTCCTCGTGCTGGTGCTCGGCTCGATGATGGGATTTTTCCTCGACTATGCCGGCGGCGTGCTGCACGCGCTCGCTCCGCACGGGTAAACGCCCGCCATGGCCGAAGAAAGCGAAAGTAACGACCGGACAGAAGACCCGACACCGAGACGGCTCGAGGAGGCACTGCGGCGCGGCGACGTCGTCAAAAGCACCGAAGTGAATACCTGGTTCATGATTGCCGGCGGAACGCTGACGATCATGGTGTTCGCGGCCCCTGCGGCCGCAAGTCTCGCAGCGACGTTGCAAGGCGTCTTGGCCAAATCCTATCTCATTCCCGCCGACGGTCCTGCGCTGGTGGCGCTGGCGAAGACTTTGGCGATCGAGGTTGTCGGCGCCATCGGCATCCCGCTCCTTCTGCTCTGTATCGCGGCTTTTGCCGGCAACTTCGTTCAACACCGCCCTGTGTTCTCGACCGAGCCGTTCAAGCCGCAACTGTCACGGATTTCGCCGGCCGCCGGCCTGGCCCGGCTGTTCTCGCTACAAGCGCTGGCCAATTTCGCCAAGGGCCTCGCCAAGCTTGGCGTGGTCGGCGCGGTCATGGCGTCGCTGTTATGGCCGCAGCGCCATCTCCTGGGCGGCCTGATCACGACCGATCCCTCTGTGATCCTGCCCTTCACCCGCACGCTGGCGATGAAGATGCTGGGCACGGTGGTGGCGATCCTCGCCATCGTTGCTACAGCCGACTACTTGTTTCAGTACCGGCAATGGTTCGAGAAGCACAAAATGTCGCTGCGGGAGATGAAGGAAGAATTCCGCCAGAGCGAGGGCGATCCGGCCGTCAAAGGCAAACTCCGGCAATTACGCCAGACACGCATGCGTAAGCGCATCATGGCGGCGGTGCCGAAAGCTTCCGTCGTCATCACCAACCCGACCCATTTCGCTATCGCTCTGAAATATGAGCGCGGCATGAATGCGCCGGTCTGCGTTGCCAAAGGCGTCGACCTGATTGCCCGCAAAATCCGCCAGGTGGCGGAGGAGCACGACATTCCCGTGGTCGAGAATCCGCCGCTTGCCCGCGCGCTGCACGGCACCGTGGAAATCGACCAGGAAATTCCCCAGGAGCATTACCGGGCTGTCGCCGAAATCATCGGCTACATCATGCGGCTGCGCCGTATGGCAGGCGGCTCGCGGTCGCTGTGAAATGCCGCGCAAATCCTCTTGCGCGGCTGCTGCGCACGAGGCACTGAAAGTAAGCCGGCAACCGCATTGGGGCAGGGATGACGACACACGGCATCACCGAGAGTTCCGCCGGCGGCGCGCGTAAGGCGGTCGACCGCAGTGCCAGTGCGGCCTCGGGCAGCGTTATCTTCGTGCTGCTGGTGGCTGGGATGCTGGTCGCCGCGGCGGCCGGTTTCATGGTACTCCGCCGCGGCGCAGCCGAGCCTTACATCCTCGTCTTTCTGGCGGTGCTCGCCACGGTCGGCGTCTTCTCGCTGTTCGCGCTCGGTGCGGGAATTCTGCGGCTGTCGGCGGCGGAGCCGGCCAACCCGCTGATCAAGTCCCTGGTCGATGACGCCTTCGACGGCGTTCTCGTCACCGACGGCGACGGCCGCGTCATTTACGCCAATGCGGCCTATCTCGATCTCATCGACGCGGCCGACGCAAGCGACATGCGGCCGGTCGAGCGCGTGTTCATCGGCGACGCGGACGCCTCCGAGGCTATCTACCGGCTACTCAAGGCGGCGCGCGAAGGCAAGCGGCTTCAGGAGGAAGTGCGGGTCGCCGGCATGAAGGGTCGTCCGCCGCGCTGGTTGCGGCTACGCGTGCGGCCGCTCGGTGAAAAAGGACGCGAACGACACCTTACCGTCTGGTCGATCAGCGACGTAACGCGTGAGCGCGAGCGGCAGGAGAACGTTTTTCAGGAGTTGCAGCACGCGGTCGACTATCTCGACCATGCGCCGGCCGGATTTTTTTCCGCCGACGCCAAGGGCGACGTCGTCTATCTCAACGCCACGCTCGCCAACTGGCTCGATCAGGATCTCGCACAGGTCGGTTCCGGTGGGCTGAAGCTCGCCGATCTCGTCGCCGGTGACGGGGCCGCACTGTTGACGACCGTTCGCGCAGCGCCGGGCGAACTCAAGACCGAAGTACTCGACCTGGATCTGAAGACCCGCAGCGGACGAACGCTGCCGGTTCGTCTCTTCCACAAACTCGCCTTCGGCGCCGACGGCACGGCAGGCGCTTCGCGCACCCTTGTCCTCAATCGGGCGCGCGACGACGGCACCGACCCGCAGCGCGCGGCCGAGATCCGCTTCATGCGCTTTTTCCACAATACGCCGATGGCGATCGCGACCGTGGATCGGGACGGCCGCATCGTGCGCACCAATCCGCTGTTCGCGCGGCTGTTTCACAATGTGCTGAATATCGATGGTGGCAGCCGTTCGATCGCCGCCGTGGTCGCCGAACGCGATCGCGGGCCGCTCGAAGCCGCCATCGCCCAGGCGGCGGGTGGTAGAGGCGATATCGCGCCGGTCGACGCCGCACTTGTCGGCGACGGCGAGCGCTTCGGCTCCTTCTACGTGACCGCCGTCGAAGAAGAGGAGCGCGATCAGGAAGCGGCCATCGTCTATACGCTGGAGACCACGGCCCAGCGTGAACTCGAGAACAAAGTCACCCAGCAACAGAAGATGGAGCTTGTCGGCCAGCTCGCCGGCGGCATCGCCCACGACTTCAACAACGTTCTCTCCGCCATCATCATGGCGACCGACTTCCTCCTCAACGCGCACAAGCCGACCGATCCTTCGTTCGGCGACATCATGCAGATCAAGCAGAACGCCAACCGGGCGGCGAGCCTGGTGCGGCATCTGCTGGCATTCTCGCGCAAACAAACCTTGCGCCCGCAAGTGCTCGATCTCGGCGAGGTGTTGAGCGATCTGACCATGTTGTTGCGGCGGTTGATCGGCGAGAAGGTCACGCTCGACGTGGTGCATGGCCGCGATCTGTGGCCGGTCAAGGTCGATATCTCGCAACTCGAGCAGGTCATCGTGAACCTCGCGGTGAATGCGCGCGACGCCATGCCGGAGGGCGGCCGGCTGCAAGTGCGCACAACGAATGTCACGGCGAGAGAATGCGAGCGTTATCACGCCAAGGGGATGCCCGCAGCGGATTACGTATTGGTTGAGGTTCGCGACACCGGTACCGGCATTCCCGAAGCCATCCTCGGCAAGATTTTCGATCCGTTTTTCTCGACCAAGGAGGTCGGGAAGGGCACCGGTCTCGGCCTCTCAACCGTGTATGGCATCATCAAGCAGACCGGAGGCTTCGTCTACGTCGATTCCGCTCTGCACGAAGGCACTACTTTTCGCATTTTCCTGCCGCGCCACGTCGCCAGCGCGCGCGAGGCGGCTGAGCAGGCCGAGATCGAAGCCCCGGCAATCACCCATACGATGGCCGCCGCCGACCAGGTTAAGCGCGCCGCGAGCGCCGATCTCACTGGCGAAGGCACAATCTTGTTGGTCGAGGACGAGGAGGGGTTGCGCGCACTCAACGCCCGCGGGCTCGCCTCGCGCGGCTATACCGTGCTCGAGGCCGGCAACGGCGTTGAGGCGATCGACGTCTTGGAGAAATCCGACAAACCCGTGGACCTCGTAGTGTCCGACGTCGTGATGCCGGAAATGGACGGCCCGACTTTGGCGCGGGAATTGCGCAATCGAAATCCGAGCCTGAAGATTATTTTCGTGTCCGGGTATGCCGAGGACGCCTTTCAGAAGCATCTGCCCGAGCACGGCCAGTACGCGTTCCTGCCCAAGCCGTTCACCCTCAAGCAACTTGTCGCCGCGGTGAAAGAAACGCTCGCGGCCTGAACGGCGGCTACTGCGCCGCCGGGCCGTCGTGGCAGGACTGCGGAGCGGCGGGCGAATCGTGGCGCCAGGTGGGAACGTCACATTTTGAGCAGGCGCCGAGCGCAAGGGCGAAGGCAACGACGGCGAGAAGCCGGATAGTGTGATGGCCGGCGACGTTAGCGATTATCCGTTTAAGGCCCAATATCCGATCCCCTACGCCACACAACCGTATCATAATAACTCCCGACTGCGACCTTGTTGCGGCGATCATCGAGAGCGTATCGCCCTCCGATTTCTATTATCTTACCGGTCCAAGGACGCGCCTGTCGCACGATTTTGCAGCTAGAAACGGAGCGGTAAACACATGGAAATCCACCCCTCAGACTCACGGCCGTCGCGCCGCGCGTCGACCGAGTATTTTACCGGCACCGCGTGGCAGGCTTCGATCGTCGAAGCGCCCGCGCCGTCGCGCGTGCGCGCGCTCCTGGTGAGCTTCGAACCCGCCGCGCGTACGTTTTGGCACGTCCATCCGCTTGGCCAGACGCTGTACATCGTCTCCGGCATCGGCCGCGTGCAGAGTTGGGGTTCCGCGCTGCGTGAGGTGCGCGCGGGCGACGTCGTGTGGTTTGCGCCTGGCGAGAAGCATTGGCACGGCGCCGGCCCAACGACGACCATGGTCCATATCGCGATCCAGGAATCGCTCGATGGTAAGACGGTCGATTGGCTGGAAAAGGTGACCGATGAGCAATATAAAGCGGCTGGTGGCTAGAGGGAGGCGGGCTCTCCCATTTTTGCCTTCACACGGCGATTCCGCAATTTTGTGATACTAGACACGCCGCCGCTGGTCGTGGACAGTATGATCGTTTCCGTGAAGCATGATGGTTTCAACATATCTCGGGCGTCTCTGAGGGGCGCCGTCAGCTCAAGAGGGACGAACATGATCCGGAACACTGCCGGGACCATACTACTTGCCGCGACAGTCACCGCGGCAGCGCTGACGCAGGCAACGTATGTACGCGCCGCCAGCAAATTCGACGGTAACTGGAGCGTCGTCGTCGTCACCAGAAGCGGTCCCTGCGACGCCGCCTATCGGTTCAGCGGCCAAATCGTCAACGGCGCGATCGTCTACGGCGGCGGGTTGGGCTCGGTCGATTTCGCCGGACGGGTCAGGTCCAACGGCGCCGCCTATTTGAGGGTTGCAAGCGGCGCGAACTACGCTATCGCGTCCGGACGAATGGGCGCCGCCCGCGGCAGCGGGATCTGGCGCGGTCAAAGCGCTAGTGGACGTTGCAGTGGCGTGTGGAGCGCAACGCGGTCGTAGGCGCGGCAGAGGCGCCGCCCTCGGGTCCTGAACAGAGCGTGACCGCACGCCGGGTCGGGTCTAACCTCCCGGTCCGCGAGGTGTCTATGCGCTACCAGCTTTATTACCATCCTACCGTCCAGGGACGCGGCGAATTCGTGCGGTTGGCGCTCGAAGAGGCGGGCGCCGATTATGTCGATGTCGCGCGCAAGAAGGGCAAAGCTGGTGCGCCGGCGATGATGAAGATCATCGAGGACGAGCGCAGCGCCCGCCCGCCGTTCGCGCCGCCGTTCCTCAAGGCCGGCAAGCTCATCATCGCGCAGGCCGCTAACATTCTGTTCTTCCTCGGGCCGCGCCTAAAGCTTTCGCCGCGCGACGAAGCAGGACGGCTATGGGCCCACCAATTGCAACTGACCATCACCGATCTCGTGGTCGAAATTCACGACACCCATCATCCGATCACCAGTTGGCTCTATTTCGAGGAGCAGCGGCCGGCCGCGCGGCGGCGCACTCAGGATTTCTGGCGCTATCGCGTACCGAAATTCCTGGGCTATTTCGAACGCGTGTTGCGGAACAATGGCGGCAAATATCTCGTTGGCAGCCGGCTCAGTTACGTCGATCTTTCGCTGTTCCAGATCGTCGAGGGGCTGCGCTACGCTTTCCCCAAGCGCATGAAACGTTACGAAAAGAAAGTGCCCGGCCTGATCGCCTTGCACGATCGCGTAGCGAAGCGCCCGCGCATCAAGGCCTATCTTGCCTCTAGTCGACGCATCGCATTCAGCCAGTGGGGCATCTACCGCTACTTCAAGGAGCTGGATGCCTGAAGGTTCAGGCATGCCTCTTGATTGGGTGGGGAAGCTACGGCCGAGCTATCCGAGTGCGCTGACGCCTGCGAGCGCAATCTGCTCGTCCTCGTGCGACTGAACGCCCGATACGCCGATCGCGCCGACGCATTCGTTCTGGTACATGATCGGCACGGCGCCTTGAATCGGGAGGCCGGCTGGAAACGTAACGAAGGCCGGCCGGTCCTTGATCCGATCCTCGAAGAACTTGCTCGGCCGCCCGGTCATCGCCGAGGTGCGGGCCTTACCGAGCGACACCTCGGCGGAAATCCTCGGCGCGCCGTCCATACGCTCGAAGCCGAGCAAAAACGCGCCCTCGTCGACGATGGAAATGGCTACAGCCCATTTGTTTTTGACGGCTTCGGCCTCGCATGCCGCCAGCATTTTCTTCACGTCGTCCAGCGTCAAAGACGGCTTGCTGCGCATGGCTTACTCCTTGTAAAGGGCGTTGGGATCACTTGACGGCGGGTGCGGCGCGCCCGTAGCCTGTGCATGGTGCTTCGGAAAGCGCTAGTGAGGGAAATCATGACGCTTCGATTGGCGCAACTTGGTTTAGCCGCCGCGGCATTGGCGATTGCGGTGGTCTCGTTGACCGGTCTCTCCGCGCGGGCGTTCACCATCGAAACCTTAGGCGGGGGCTCGGGTAGCAATTCGAGGTTTGCCGATCCCGACGACCGGGTCAAGAACTTCGGCCAAGGCTCGCAACCGTTCGGCCAGAACGGCCCGACGGTTCAATTCGGCCAAGGACAGGCTTCGCCGTTCGGTCGCCCTCGGTCCTACATGCCGCCGCAGTCGCTCGGCAACGGCAACAACGACTGACAGCCGCCTTAGCGCAGCGAAAAGCGGATCGGCACGGTGAGATCCATCCGCGGCTGCGGCATGCTGGGCGGGAACGCCGGCAACGGCTCGGCGCGAAGAATCATTGCCATGACCTCGTTGTCGAGATCGGCGTAACCTGAACTGCGCGCAATGCTATGCGCCAGCACGTGGCCGGTGCGGTCGATGCTGAAGCTCAGGAGCACGACGCCTTGCTCGTTGCGCGATTGCGCTTCGGCCGGGTAGCGCTTGAAACGCTGCAACTGCCGCACGAGGCTCGTCTGCCAAGACGCCTCGATCGCCGGCGCTCCGCCCTTGACCTGCTGTGCCGAGCGCGGCGCGGGCGGCGGCGAATCCTCGACCTTCTCCGGCGGCTTCACGACCGGCATGGGAATGAGCGCCGGCGTTTCGTCCGGCGGCTGCTCGACCTTCATTTCCTCCGGTTGCCTCTCTTTTTGCGGTTCGGGCATGGGTTTCGACTCGACCATGGTCTCCGGCGCCGGCGCCACATCGCGCTCCGCCGCGTCGGGCGTGGAGTCGATCGGCGCGAGTTCTACGGTTACCGCCTCGGTATCGCCACCGATCTGTTCGGGCTGATGCGTGGCGAGGAAATAAGCAACTGCCCCGGCATGAATGCCGACCACGACTACCGCCGCGATCGCCCAGCGCGCGAGGTCGCGCGGGTTCTCATCCTCGAAGAGCGTGAACGCGCTCATTTCGCCTGCCGTATTTCGAGGCCGACGAGCGCAACTTTCAGATACCGCGCTGCGCGCAGCTCATTCATCACCTGCATCACGTCACCGTAAGGAACGTTGCGATCGGCGCGGAGGAAGATGCGATCGTCCTTGTTGCCACCTGTCGCGGCGTCGAGGGTGTTCGTGAGCTGATCGCGCGCGACTGTATCATCGCCGATGGCGAGGCTGAGATCGCTCTTGAGCGTGAGGTAGACAGGCTTGTCCGGCCGCTGTTGCGGCTCGGCATTGGAGAAGGGAAGGTCGACGGCAATGTCGACGGTCGCCAGCGGCGCCGCCACCATGAAGATGATCAACAATACCAGCATCACGTCGATGAACGGCGTGACGTTGATGCCGTGCACCTCTTCAAGCTCGTCCGTCCCATGGTCGAGACGTATCGCCATGGTTCTACTCGGCGGCTTGTGACAGGGCTTGAGAAGACTTTGCTTGAGAAGACATGGCTGGAGAACTGGGCAGCCTGGCGCGATCGAGATCGCGGCTGACGAGCTTCATCACCTGCGCAGAAGCATCGCCCACGAGGGCCCGGTAGTGCGTGGTCGAGCGCGCCAGCACGTTGTAGATCATGACTGCCGGGATCGCGGCAACGAGGCCGAGCGCAGTCGCGAGCAGGGCTTCGGCGATGCCGGGCGCTACCACGGCAAGATTGGTGGTGTGCGCCTTCGAGATGCCGATGAAGCTGTCCATGATGCCCCACACGGTGCCGAACAGCCCGACGAAAGGCGCGGTAGCGCCGATTGTGGCGAGGACGCCGGTGCCGCGCGAAATTTTCCGGCCGGCCGCCATCTCGATGCGTTCGAGTTGCCACGCAATACGTTCCTTGAGCCCGTCCGCGCGCAGATTGGCGGAAAAGCGGATTTCGCTTGCCGCGGCCTGCATCAATTGCGCGATCGGGCCGCCGCCGCCGCGCAACTGTTCATGCGCCTGCGCGAACGTTGCGCAATTGGCGAGGATTCGCAGCCCTTTGCGCACGGCGGCGCGTGCGCCGCGCAGTTCGAGGCTTTTGGCGACCCAGACTGTCCAGGTCACGAGCGAGGCAAAGGCGAGCCCGACCATTACCGTCTTTACGATGATGTCGGCTTGCAAAAACATGCCCCAGGGCGATAAGTCCTGCGGCAGTTCCGCGATGGCGATCGAATGCTCGCCCGCGCCGGTTTGGGCGAACGCCAAAGGTGCCCATGCAACAAAAAGCAGCGCACCAAGCGCCCGCGTGCACATGTGTGCAAAATACTCCGGCGCGACGCGGCGATTACTTCGTACGTCCAACTGAGTCATCCTTGTGGGCATTAACTGCCCCGTTGCTTCTAGCTCTCGATAAACTACCCGACAAAGATGGCCTTATCATGCAGGCGCAGCAAAAAGCGAGGCCGACGCAATTACTTTATAGGTATTCTTATCTGAACGAGGAGCGTGCCGGTGAAGCAATTCGGAATTCGTGCGCGATGGGCTGGATTGCCGCCCGACGACGTTCACCCGCCGCCATGCATGCGGGCAAGTAATTCGGGAGTCGGATAGGAATCCGCGGGCAGACCGTATTTGACCTGCATGGCTTTGACGGCTTGCCGGGTTTTCAAGCCCAAAAAACCGTCGACTTTGCCGACATCGTAACCCGCGCGCACCAGCATCGCCTGCATGTCTTTGACGTCCTTGAAAGGAAGCGCGGGCGGCGGCGTGCCGCGCTGGAGCGCCGGTGCGCCGGCAATGCGCGCTGCCAGATATGCGGCCGTGGTCGAATAGACGAAGGAATTGTTCCACTGCAGATAGATCTGGAAATTCTGGTAGGCGAGGAAGGCTGGACCCAGACGCCCCATCGGCAACAGCAGCGAAGCGGGAAGATTGTCGGCGGGAAGCGGCCGGCCGTCGGCGAGCGCTACTCCGTAGCCCGCCCATTTGGATCGCGGCAGCGTGATCGAATGATCCGCCTGATCCCACGGCATGTTCGCCGGAACGCGCACCTCGGTGAGCCACGGCTCGCCCTTCTTCCACCCCAGTCCATGCAGATAATTCGCCGTCGAGGCGAGCACGTCGGGCACGCTGCGGATGAGATTGCGCTTACCGTCGCCGTCATAATCGACGCCGTATTGGTTGTATTCCGATGGCATCATCTGCGTCTGGCCTAGTTCGCCGGCCCACGAGCCGACCATGTCTTCCGGCGCCAGATCGCCGCGCTCGATCAAGCGGAGCGCGTCGAGAAGCTGCGCGCGAAAGCGGTCGCTGCGCCGGCAATCGTAGGCGAGCGAGGCGATAGCGCTCAGCGAACGATAGTTGCCCATGTTGGCGCCGAAGTCGCTCTCCAGCCCCCAGAACGCAACGATGACCGGTGCCGGCACGCCGAATTGCTGTTCGATGCGCGCGAATGTCGGAGCGTTGGCTTTGATCAGGGCCTGCCCGCGCTGAATGCGATAGGCGGCGGCCATGCGGCCGGAGAATTCCAGAAAGGTTTGAGTGAAGACGCGCTGGCCGCGGTCGATATAAATAATCTTCTGGTCGTAGGTGAGGCTCGGCGCGGCGGCGGCGATGGTGCGCTGGGAAATGCCCTGCGCCGTGGCTTCACGTTCGAAGGCGGCAAGCCAGGCATCATAGGTGCCGGTGGTGCGACACGGCGCTGCCGAGCCGGCCGAAGGGATTGGCACCGCCGGCGCGGTTTTGGGGGCCGGCGCCGCATGCGCTGCCGCAGCGCCCAGGAGGAATGCCGCACACGCCGAGATGGTCTTCCGCATGATTTTTATCTCTATCGACTTAGTTGCCGGGAGCGTCTTTGTGCGCCGTTTGCCTCCGTCGTCATTGGCGGCTCGAGCCCGGAAGTGACGATCGACAATCACTTGAGCGCGACCGCGCCAGACTTCAGATACCAGTCTAAAATCTCTTCGCCGGTCCAGTAAACGACGCCGTCGAAGCGGCGGGCGTGCTCGTAGATCGCTTCGAGATATTTGATCCGGTGTGGTTGACCGCTGATGTAGGGATGAATGGCGAGCGCCAGGATCTTCGCGCGCTGTTCGCCCTCGGCGTAGAGCCGGTCGAACTGATCGATGGCGCGGCGCATCAGATAATCGCTCTCGTGGTGCTGGATGATCATCATCGGAATGTCGTTGAGTTCGACTGTGTACGGCAGCGTCAGGAGTGGCCCGCTGGCGGTGCGAATCACCGTCGGCTCGTCGTCGTATACCCAGTCGCCGATATATTTAACTCCGGCCGCGGCGAGGATTTCGGGGGTGTCGAGAGTCTCCGTGAGCCCGGGGCCGAGCCACCCGATCGGCCGTTTGCCGCAGAAGCGTTCGATGACGCCCAGCGCTCGCTCGACCATTGCCTTTTGATCGGGCTCGGCATGGATCGGGCCCTGTTCGTAGGAATGGCCCATGAACTCCCAGCCGTCCGCACGCGCCTGTTCGGCGACCCGCTGATAGTCTTCGCAGACACGGGCATTGAGCGCGAGCGTCGGCCGGATCTGTAAACGCTTGAACAGATCAAAGAAGCGCCAGACGCCAACCCGCATGCCGTATTCGTGCCAGCTCCAGTTTGGCACATCGGGGATTTGCGTCTGCCCGGTGGGAGGGGCGAGCACCTGACGCGCCATCGGCTTGCGGATATCCCAGACTTCGAGATTGACGATCGTCCAGAACACCAGCCGTGCCCCGCCCGGCAGCTTGAGCGGCGGCCGGTCGACGATGGCCGAATAGTCGCAGCGCTCGCGCGGAAGCATCGCGTTCGACATTCTGCGCTTCCCCCCAATTTCGTCAGCGTATATTTCGGTAGGTGATTTTGCGGCGGCGTCAATCCCTTGCAGGGAATATAAAAACGATCACATCCCCGTTAGTGCGCCAGTCCGGGCATTGCACTACTTGCGGCCGAATCGTTATGGAACCATCATGCTATGCGTTGATTACCTTGCCAGCCATTGACGTTGCGATTGCTGCCACTCCGCTTTTCCGGGCCAACTGATGTCACGCCCCGCCGTTCGTCTGCATGGTTTAGCCGGTGAGGACACCGCTTTCGCGGAGTCGCCGGGCGTTTCGCTACGGGCTTGGCTCGACGCATTTCGCGGAGTGCGCGCCGAGACCGAGCGCCGCGCCGCGCCGCTTTCCGCCGAAGACCAGGCCGTGCAATCGATGCCCGAGGCGAGCCCGGCGAAATGGCATCGCGCCCATGTGACTTGGTTCTTCGAGCAGTTTCTGCTGCGGCCATTCGCGCCGTCCTATCACCCGTTCGACGAGCGCTTCGCTTATCTGTTCAATTCCTACTACGTGGCGGCCGGTCCGCGGCAGGCGCGGCCGCAGCGCGGCCTGATCACGCGGCCCGGTGTGGCGGAGACGACGGCCTATCGGGCGCACGTCGACACGGCCGTGGCGGGACTGCTCGAAGCGATCCAGGATCGGGAATTGGTCATCCCTATTGTCGAGATTGGACTTCATCACGAACAGCAGCACCAGGAACTGATGCTGACCGATCTGCTGCACGCTTTTGCACAGAACGCGACCCATCCGGCCTATGATCCGCACTGGCAATGGCCCCAAGGCGGACGCTCGGCGACCGCCGCAGGCGCGCCCGTTGCCGGCATTCATACGATCGGCCACGATGGCGTGGGATTTTCTTTTGACAACGAGCAGCCGGCGCATCAGGTGTTGCTGCAGCCGGTTCGCGTCGCGCGGGCACTTGTGACCAACGGCGATTGGCTCGAGTTCATGGCCGACGGTGGCTACACCATGCCGAGCCTTTGGCTTTCCGACGGTTGGGCCACGGTCGAAGCTGAAGGCTGGAACGCGCCGAGTTATTGGCAACGCGTTGACAGCGCCTGGTTCTCCATGACGCTCGGCGGATTTCGCCCAGTCGATCCGGCGTTGCCCGTGTGCCACGTCAGTTACTACGAGGCCGACGCTTTCGCGCGCTGGGCGGGCAAGCATCTCCCGAGCGAAGCCGAGTGGGAGGTTGCGGCCACCGCCGGCGCACTTGACGAAGCCTTCGGCGCGGTGTGGCAATGGACGCGTAGCGCCTATTCGCCTTATCCCGGTTATCAGGCGCCGCCCGGTGCGCTCGGCGAATACAACGGCAAGTTCATGGTGAATCAGATGATCCTGCGCGGCTCGTCGCTGGCGACGCCCCCCGGCCACTCGCGAAAAACCTATCGCAATTTCTTCTATCCGTCGGCGCGCTGGCAGTTCAGCGGATTACGTTTGGCGGAATTCGAGCGCTGAACGTCCCCATGAGCATGCAAACCGCAGTTCGCGCGTCACGGCCGGCCGAGACGCCGAATGGATTCTTCGCCGACGTCGTTGCCGGGCTGAGCGCCAAGCCAAAGTGCCTGCCGCCGAAATACTTTTATGATTTGACGGGCTCCGGCCTGTTCGATCGCATTACTCAACTGCCCGAATACTACCCGACCCGCAGCGAGCTTGAACTGCTGCACAAGCACGCGCCGGCCATCACCTCGCTGTTTCCGCCGGGCTCGGCATTGATCGAATTCGGCAGCGGGTCGAGCCGGAAGGCGCGCATTCTGTTGCGCGCCGCGGCGAGCGTCGAAGCTTACGTGCCGATCGATATTTCCGGAGATTTTTTGCAACAGGACGCAGCGCGGCTTCGCCGCGATTTTCCGCATCTTGCGATCCTTCCGGTGGTGGCGGATTTCACGACGATGGCCGAGGCCCCGGGCGAAGTCGCGGCAAAGCCGCGTGCCGGCTTTTTTCCGGGTTCGACGATCGGCAATTTCGAGCCGCACGAGGCGGCGGCGTTCTTGCGCCGCGCCGGGCGGATACTTGGCGCCGGGTCGGTTCTCGTGATCGGAGTAGATCTCGCCAAGGCTCACGATATTCTTTATCGCGCTTACAACGACTCCGAGGGCGTCACCGCAAAGTTCAACCTCAATCTGCTCGCCCGCATCAATCGCGAACTTGGCGCCAATTTCAATCTTGCAGCGTTCGAGCACCACGCCTTCTACAATGCCGAACGGCACCGTATCGAAATGCACCTCGCCAGCACGAAGCGGCAGAAGGTGCGGATCGGCGACGTCACCATCGAATTCCGCGCGGGCGAGACCATCCACACCGAGAACAGCTACAAGTATTCAATCGACTCGTTCCAGGCTCTGGCGCACGGCAGCGGCTGGTCGCCGCAAGCGGTGTGGACTGATGGCTTGTTCAGCGTCCACGCGCTGCGGATGACGTCAGATTAGCGATCCACCTTCCCGATGCCGATCCACGAAGCAGATCCCTGGCGTTTGCAATATTTTTCGCAGGTCAAAACCACGGCGAACATCACCACCGAGGACACCGACGCCTGGCAATGGTACCCGGCGCATCGCTGGGTCTACGACAAGCTCGATGTGGCGCTGAGCCAAAAGCTCGAGGCCGGCCCGCACGGCACGCCGCCGCCGCGCTTCCCTGTTTTTTCGAAGCCGATCGTCAACCTCAAGGGCATGGGAGTCGGGAGCCGCGTGCTCCATTCGCAAGCCGACTACGATCGGTACTCCGCGCCTGGCCATTTCTGGATGACACTGCTCGATGGCCGTCATGTTTCGTCTGACCTTGCCGTGGTCGACGGGGTGCCGCGCTGGTGGCGTCACGTCACCGGCAAGCCGGCAGCAGAAGGCACCTTCGATTACTGGACGATCCATGACGGGCCCGATGCCGGGATCGAAGATCGCTGCGGCGCGTGGGTGCGCTCACATCTTGCCGGCTATACCGGCATGCTCAACCTCGAGACCATCGGCGGCACCATCATCGAAGTTCATCTGCGCTTCGCCGATCAATGGCCCGACCTTTACGGCGCCGGCTGGCTCGACGCGGTGGCGCGGCTTTATGAAAGCGGCGCTTGGGATTTCGCCGATGCTGACCGGCGCAGCGGCTACAGTGCGGTGCTGTTCGGCCCGAACGGCGTCCGCTATCGCCATCCGCCACCGGCGGTGGTTGAGGAGGTCAAACGGATTCCCGGCGTATCCAGCGTCCAGATCACGTTCCACGAGGATCTCGCGCCGGAGCGTCATTCCATGCCACCCGGGGGCTTTCGTCTCGCCGTCATTAACAGCTTTGATCTTGCGGCCGCGCTTGCCGCGCGCGAGCAGCTCAAAGAGCATTTCCTTTCGGCGTGTTGGACAGCAACCTCAGGCGGCCAATGAAACTTCAGCATGTCCGAAGGACCGTCGGAGCGCGCTGAAGCAATCCGGATCGATCGCCGTGCCGACCATGTCGGTCATGATCGCCAACGCCTTGGTAAGCAGCATCGCGGGCCGGTACGGTCGATCGGCGGTCAGCGCGTCGAAAATATCTGCGGTTGTTATGATTCGCGTTTCGAGCGTGATATCTTCGCCTTTGAGGCCGAGCGGATACCCCTTGCCGTCAAGTCGTTCGTGGTGCGCGGCCGCGATACCTGCGAGTTCGCTGAAGGCGGAGATGCGCGACAAGATCGTCTCGGTGTGAGCGGCATGCATTTGCATTGCAACCCACTCGTCGGCATCGGGTTTGCCCGGCTTGTCCAAGATCGAATTGCTGACCCCCAGTTTGCCGATATCATGGAGCAATGCCGCGCGTTTGAGCCATCTGCGCTGGTCATTTGAAAAGTCCATTTCTTTCGCAATTAAGCCGGCGAACAGCGTGACGCGCTCGCTATGTCCGCTGGTGTAGGGGCTTTTGGAGTCAATAACTTGGGCGAAGGCCGCGGCGATGTCGTCAAGGTAGTCCTCGTCGACGATCGTGCTCGTTTGAGCCGGCTCGAGCGCGAAAATCGCCTGCTGCAGGTTATCTGAGCGCAGCGTCTCCCAAAATCCGGGGCGCGTTGCGATGCGTTCGAACGCGGCCACCAGTTCGGGGTCGAACCAGGTTCCGGTTCGGCGCCGAATTTCGAGCTTTGCGGCTTCGATACCATTGGCCGTCTGGAAAACGTCAACGATCTGCGCCAGGAGAGAGATTCGAGCGTAAATTGGAAGGTCATCGCCGCGTAGGCCCAGAGGTCTGCCGCCGCCGTCCCAATGTTCGTCAAAACATCGAATGGCGTGAGCGACGGACTCCGGGAAGCGCATCTTCCGCGCAATCTCCGCGCCGCGATCGCAGCGTGTTTCCATTAATTCTTGAGCGATCTGGCCGCCGTTCTGAAAAATGTTGACCAGGGCGCGAAACCGTTCGGCAAGTCCGGCTTGCATTCCGGTGTGGCTCAGAACGAAGCGAAGAACCTGTGGCAGGCTGTCGTTGACCTTGTGGAAATCGCGCTTGAAGGCGATATCGTCGACCATATAGAGCCGGCAAATGCGCGCCGCATTACTGCTGCAACCGAGATCCTTCAGCAACAGTGTGTAGTAGAGCTCCCAGATTTTCGCCGCCTCGAGCCCGATCTCTACGCCGATTTGCGTCCCAATCCAGCAGCAGCGGACGCAATGTCCTGCCGGCTGTCCTTCTACCATGTCCAACGCGTGACTGAGCGCGCCGAGCAACTCGGCCAGGCGGATCTTTGGCAACGAATGGGAACTTGCGCGCAGCACGGCCATCGGGTTCGCCTGCAACATCCGGATTGCGGTGAACAAATCACGCCCAACTTAACGATGAGTGTAGTCCTTCGTCGTGGATCGCCCGAGGGCATAAACACTGGTTTAACTAACGAAATTAGGTTTGCCTCAGTCTCTTGGCCTCGATCTTTCGCGGCGCCTGCCCCGATCGAGCGGGTGAAGACGCTTAAGGCGGCGGCACTGGTGCGTGCCGGTAGATCGGCACAACATCGCCCGTTATAGTGCCGGCCCGGCAAAACGACCGAGATCGATCAAGGAAGGCAGATCATGAAAATTGTTGCGTTCGAAGGGCAGGGTGATGCGCGGCTCGGCGTCGTCGAGGGTGATCAGGTGGTCGATCTGCAAGCCGCCGACAGCAACGCACCGACCGATCTCGGGGAATGGCTTGCGAAGAGCGACGGCGATCTGAAGCCGCTCGCCGAACTCGCCAAGCGAGCGCCGTCGAGTGCGCGCAAGCCGCTGGCTGGCCTAAGCTATCGGCTGCCCGTGAGCCGTCCCGGAAAGATCCTCTGCCTCGGATTGAATTACCTGGAGCACGTCAAGGAAGGCGCCCAGCGCGACAACATTCCGAAATTTCCCACCATTTTCATGCGCGGCCTCACGTCGCTGGTGCCGCACGCGCAGCCGATCATCAGACCGCGAGTGACCGAGACGCTCGACTACGAAGCGGAGATGATTCTGATCGTCGGCAAGCGCGCCAAGCATCTGACCGCCGCCAATGCGCTGTCATGCGTCGCCGGCTATTCGTGCGGTAATGAGGGCTCGGTGCGCGAATTCCAGCGCAAGACCACGCAATGGGACATGGGAAAGAACTTCGACCGTACCGGTGGTTTCGGCCCCTGGTTTGTGAGCGCCGACGAATTGCCGTCGGCCGGCAAGGGATTGAAAATCGAAACCCGGTTGAACGGGCAGGTGATGCAGTCGGACAATACCGACAACATGATGTTTCCGGTCGTGGAGATGCTGATCTACATCACCCAGGGTCTGACGCTCGAGCCCGGCGACATCATTTTCACCGGCACGCCTTCGGGAGTTGGCTTTGCCCGCAAGCCGCCGGTGTGGATGAAGAACGGCGATGTGTGCGAGGTCGAAATCCAGGGTCTCGGCGTACTGCGCAATCCGATTGCCGACGAAAAAGCCGGTTGACGCCCGCTCATGCCGCGCATGAGCAGGGTGTCGCGTAGCTCCGTCGCGCTTGTTTTGATCCCTCTCCTGGGGGCACCGGCCTCGGCGCAGGAGCCGGTGCGGATCGGCATAGGCTTCGGGCTGGCGTTTTTGCCAACCTATATCTGCGACGATCTGAAACTGATCGAAAAGCACGGGAAGGACGCTCACTTAGATCTAAAGGCTGGCTACCAGCGGTTTTTTGGCGCCGGTCCGCTGCAGGAGGCGATGGCTGCGGGCGCGGTCGACTTGGCGCCGTATGGCACCGCGCCGCTTCTCGCTGCCTGGGAGAAAACGCAAGGCTCGCCGCGACAGATACTCGCCGTTTCCGGCATCACCACGCTGCCGCCGGTGCTTCTGACCAATCGGCCGGACGTTCACACGCTGGCAGATTTTCGCGCAGCCGACCGCATTGCCATCCCAGGCGCTTCCTCGCCGCAGCTCTACCTGTTGGAAATGCAGTCCGAGAGAGTCTTCGGCCAGTACGATCGGCTGCGGAGCCAAATCGTGATCCTGTCGCATGCCGATGCTGCCGCCGCTCTCATTGCGGGAAATGGGCCGATCACAGGCTATTTTTCCACTGCGCCCTTTAGCGAGGTCGCCCTTGCGGACGGGCGCATCCACAAGGTGCTAAGCGCGGCCGATGTGGTCGACGGCAAGGCGTCGTTTCTGATCATGGGTGCCGCCAAAGCCTACGTCGCGGCGCATCCTAAAGTGCCTGAAGCGGTCGCAAAGGCCATGGACGAGGCAGCGCGCGTCATCCATGACGATCCACGCCGCGCCGCCGAAATCTATCTCGCGCACGAACCGTCGAAGACGCTGGATGTTGCCGGCCTTGCCGCGATCCTCGGCGACATCAAGGATGAGTTCGGCAGCCCGGTCCACGGCGTGCAGGCGTTTGCCGATTTCATGGGGCGGCACGGCGCGCTCAAATCGCCGCCGCAGAGCTGGAAGGAAATCGTCGCGCCGGCGCTGTTGAATTCGCCGAGCAGGTAGCGCGCCGACCGGTCTTGCGGATATCGCGTTGACGCGGGTATCGCGTTCAAATCGGGACTTTGTCACCACGTCGATTGCCAAGAGGATTCCATGCCCGACAGGACACTGAATGTAGTCTGCATTTGCGGCAGCCTGCGCAAAGCTTCCTACAACCGCATGGTCATGAAATCGCTTCCCGGTCTCGCGCCGCCGAACCTGCGCATCACGGAGTCGCCGCCGTTCTCCGAGTTTTCGCTCTATAATGTCGATGTCCAGGAATCGGGTGGCATCCCGCCGGTGGTGGAAAAGCTCGCCGACGCGGTCCGCGCCGCCGACGGCGTGATTTTCAACTCGCCGGAATACAACTTTTCGATTCCGGGCGGCTTGAAGAACGCGATCGATTGGGTGTCGCGCGTACAAAATCAGCCGTTTGCCGGCAAGCCGATCGCCATCCAGTCCGCGACGAACGGGCAGCTCGGCGGCGGACGCATGCAATACGATCTGCGGCGGGCGATGATCTTCCTCGACGCCATCACCCTCAACAAGCCTGAAATCTTCATCGGCAATTGCTCACAACGGATCGACGCGAAGACCGGGGAGATCACCGACCAGCAGACGGTCGAATTCATCAAGCAGCAGCTTGCCGCCTTCGCCAAGTTCATCGAGCGTATTCCACCAAAGGCTGAGTGAACCCGGACAGAGGAGGCTAAACCATGGGGCGACTGGACGGCCGTGTCGCGATCGTCACCGGCGGGGCCAAGGGTATCGGTCGGCACTATTCGCTTGCGCTCGCCGCCGAGGGCGCGCGGCTGATGATCGCCGACATTGCTGGCGGGCCGGAGACGGCGGACGCGATCGCGCGCGCCCACGGGGCCAACTCGGTGGCTAGCGCGGTCACTGACGTCAGTGACGAAGACGCGGTCAAGGCGCTCGTGGCACAAACCGTCGAGCGTTTCGGCAAGATCGACGTTTTGGTCAACAATGCCGCGCTTTACGCACCGCTGCAGGAGCAAAAGTGCACGGAGATCGACGCTGCGCTGTGGGATCGCGTCATGGCGGTCAACCTGCGCGGGCCGTTTCTCATGGTGAAGCACGTCAGCCCGCATATGATCGCGCAAGGTTATGGCAAGATCATCAACATCGGTTCCGGCACAGCGTTCAAGGGCATTCCCCGGATGCTGCACTACGTGACCTCGAAGGGCGGCATCATGGCGTTTACCCGCTCGCTGTCGCGCGAGCTCGGCGAGCACGGCATCCGGGTCAACACCCTGGCACCGGGCTTCATACGCAGCGATACGGTGATGGCGGAAAATCCCGGTCACGCGGAGAACGCGGGCAAGATATCGGTTGCCGGACGCGCCATCCGCCGCGACGCCTATCCGCAGGACCTTCTCGGTGCGCTGGTATTTTTGGCTGGGGCCGACAGCGATTTCATCACCGGCCAGACCATCGCCGTCGATGGCGGCAACGTGAATACGTAAAGGGCGGTCCGACGCCGATCGCATAGCCGCTCTGTCTTGGCACGGCCTCGGCGCTATTTCCGCCGTGTGCCGCCTCGACTATATTCCTCGGCGGAAAGCCAATTTCGGTTCCAGGAGGACGCCATGGCGGTCGCCACCGCAAAGAAGCCGGAAAACGGCAAACCCGACCGCAAGCACAACATCGAGGCGATGCGCCGGGACTATTACGAGCGTCTCGCCAAGCACGACATGTCGCCCCTGTGGAAAGTCATGGGCGCGCTGGTGCCCGATGAACCGGCGACGCGTTGTGCGCCGGTCGTCTGGCATTACGACGACGTGAAATCGCTCGTCATGGAATCCGGCGGCTTGATCACCACCGAAGAGGCTACGCGCCGTGTGCTCATCCTGACGAACCCGGCTTTAAAAGGAGAATCGAAGGTCACCAACTCGCTGTTCGCCGGCATCCAGATGATCATGCCGGGCGAGATCGCCCCCGCGCACCGCCACGTGTCGTCCGCGATCCGTTTTGTGCTCGACGGCGAGGGCGCCTATACCGCGGTCGAGGGCGAAAAGGCCTTCATGTCGCCGGGCGACTTCGTCATCACCGGAAATTGGGCGCCGCACGATCACGGCAACCCGTCCAACAAGCCGATGCTGTGGCTCGATGTGCTCGACGCGCCTGCGATCAATTTCTTCGAAACCTCGTTCGCCGAGGATTTCGCCACCCCGACACAGGAGACAACGCGGCAGAACGGCGACTCGCTCAACTTTTACGGTTCGGGCGTGCTGCCGGACGGCACGGCGGTGAAGAACACCAGTCCGGTGATCAACTACACCTACGCCCGCACGCGTCCGATTATCGAGCGCATGCTGCAAGCGGGCGACGTCGACAAGCGCCACGGTGCGCGCGTGCGCTACGCCAATCCTGTCACCGGCGGTCCGGTGCTGCCGACGATGGGTGCTTTCCTCGCCATGCTTCCCAAGGGATTTCGTGGCGAGCCCTACCGTTCGACCGACGGCACCATTTTCGTCTGCGCCGAGGGGCAGGGCACGACCAATGTCGATGGCGAGGTGCTTGAGTGGGGGCCTAACGACGTCTTCGTCGTGCCGTCGTGGAAGCGCTATTTCCACACCGCGGCGAAGCAGTCGGTGCTGTTCTCGATCTCCGACCGTCCGGCGCAGGAAGCGCTCGGCATCTGGCGTGAGGGCAAGTAAGAGCAGGTATTGATACCGGGACGCGGGCTAAGCCAGCGTCCCGGTCCGGCCGCTACTTCTCGATCGAGAGCAGCACCAAAGCCTGCAGGTCGGCATCGCTCATCACGCCGTTATCCCAGGTCGTGCTGAGCCGCTCGATCTGTCCGGCGCTGTTGAGATCGATGGCAACGATGCCGCGCTTCACCGAGCTGTCGCCATTTACCCATTCATAGCCGCCGCCCTCATCGCTGCCGACGATATGAACCAGCTTGGCTCCTTTGCCGAAGGGCACCGTGGCCAGCACGCGCGCCAGATATTTTCCGATCGCCTGCTTGCCGAGAATGACCGTGCGCAACGCCCGGTCGGCGTAGATCGCATCGTTCGTGAACAGCGCGTCGGCGGCCGTGGCATCGCCGGCCGCAAACGCCGCGCTCAGCTTTTGCGCGGCGTCCTTGATTTTCGCAGAGGCGCCGTCGCTGGCGACGTCGTAGTCGAAATTTTTCGGAAACTTGTCCGCCGGCGTCCGCATCTTGGCAACAACTTCGGCGCCGAAAGAACGGCCGTCCCAATAGTCGATCCAGCGTACGACTTTGCCGTCCTTGAAGTCGATCGCCGCGAGAATGCGGATTTCGCCGCCGAACAGTTCGGGGGTGTCGGTGAAGGCGACTAGCGCGGAGTGCGTATCACCGCTGATCCGGGTCGGATAGGACAGGCCCGACGGCGGCCATTTCGGCATGTACATTTCGAAAATGTCGGTCATGCCCTTCTTGCTGTAGAAGGGCCATCCCAAAGCCGCGTCGATGTAAGTAAGGTGTGCTTCCGAGAAATGATCCGTTGTCGCGGCGGGCTTGTGCTCGCTCTTGGCGGTAAAATAGGACTTGAAGAAGGCCGCGGCTTCAGGCGTTGCGTGCGACGTGTCGACGACGTTTGGGTAAGGCGTTTGTGCCTGGGCACCTGCCGCGGCCAACAATACGACGGCGGCGGCGCAAATTGACGTAACGTGTTTCATGATTTTCCTCCCTCGGCATGTTTGCCGTTGTGAGCCAGATTATCCTTAATGCGTGCGCTCTGTCCAAAGTCGACAGGTTGCAACAACGTCCGCCAATATTGGCTCCGTGGCTTTGTTGCCTGCCCACGCTTCTTCCCAATGCTTGCCGTGGGCGCCGGAAACGCGTAATCGAACCCGCAAATTCGCACCGTGTAGTCTCGTGATGGATGCACCGTCGCAAAAGAAATCAAAGCTGATCAAGGGCGCGACCGGCGACTGGGAAGTGGTCATCGGCATGGAGGTGCATGCCCAGGTGACCTCGCAGGCCAAATTATTCTCCGGCGCTTCGACGGCGTTCGGCGGCGAACCGAACTCGCACGTCTCATTGGTCGATGCCGCAATGCCCGGCATGCTTCCGGTGATCAACGGGGAATGCGTGCGGCAGGCGGTGCGTACGGGGCTCGGGTTGAACGCCAAGATCAATCTCAAATCGGTGTTCGACCGGAAAAACTATTTCTATCCCGATCTGCCGCAGGGCTACCAGATCAGTCAGTACAAATCGCCGATCGTGGGCGAGGGCTATGTGACGATCGATATTGAGGACGGGAAGACCGCAAACATCGGCATCGAACGGATTCACCTTGAGCAGGATGCCGGTAAATCGCTGCACGATCGGCATTCTACGATGTCGTTCGTCGATCTCAATCGTTCCGGTGTCGCACTGATGGAGATCGTCTCGAAGCCCGATATTAACTCGTTCGCGGATGCCATGAGCTTCATCGCGAAAGTGCGCATTATTTTGCGCTATTTGGGAACCTGCGACGGCGACATGGAAAAGGGCAACCTGCGCGCAGACGTAAACGTGTCGGTGCGGAAACCAGGTGCGCCACTCGGGACACGCTGTGAGATTAAGAACCTCAATTCGATAAACTTCATCGGGCAGGCAATCAACAGCGAGGCGCGTCGTCAGATCGAAATCCTGGAGGAAGGCGGCAAGATCGAGCAAGAGACGCGTCTGTTCGATCCGATCAGGGACGAAACGCGCCCAATGCGGAACAAGGAGGAGGCACACGACTACCGCTATTTCCCCGATCCGGACCTTCTTCCACTCGAGATCACCCAAGCAGAAGTCGACGAACTTAAGGCTAACCTGCCGGAGCTGCCGGACGCGAAGCGGGCGAGGTTTGTGCGAGATTATGCGCTTGCCGAGCACGAAGCGGCCAGACTGACGGCCGAACGCGAAACGGCGGACTATTTCGAGGCGACCGCCAAGGGTCATGACGCCAAGGCCGCGGCCAATTGGGTAATCAACGAGCTCGCCGGACGACTTAACAGGGAAGGCAAGGATATTGCGGCCTCGCCGGTGAACGAGGCGCAGCTGGGCGCTATCCTCGATCTCGTCGCCGATGGCACGATCTCGGGAAAAATCGCCAAAGACCTGTTTGAGATGGTCTGGAATGAGGGCGGCGACCCGCGCGCGCTCGTCGAGGCGCGGGGATTGCAGCAGGTGACCGACGTTTCAGCGCTCGAAACGCTCGTTGACGACATCATCGCCAAGAATCCCGACAAGGTGGGCGACGCCAAGACCAATCCGAAAGCGATCGGCTGGTTCGTCGGCCAGGTGATGAAGGCGTCCGGAGGTAAGGCCAATCCGCAGGCCGTCAACGAGCTCCTCAGGAAGCGCATCGGGATCTGAGCGCGACATTTGACGATTGTCGCGTCCGGAAAAAGCCGTCGGGCTTTCTGTGCACCAGACGAAACGAAGGTGAGAATCTTCCGCGCGGGAACGTCGCGAGGCTCGGCGCGCGGTCGCGAAACGCGCCGCCAGCGCGAATCGGTTGGCACCGATTCGCGCGTTTTGCGCCTAGGGACGGCCGTCTACACGCCCGTAGAGGGGTCCGGCGCAAATTTTTTTTCGCGTGGTGAATCCTTCGAAGGCGGCGTCAATGTGTGCGCGGAAACACGCACAGGCCGCGCCTTGCGCGCGCGCTGGCGGCGCCACATCGCGCAACGAGATGTAACGAAAACCCGCGTTTCATCGGCACTTCTGCGTCGCGTCGAAATTTTCGCGCGCGGTCGCGCGGCCGAAAAATTTCTCGGCGCGCGGTTTGCCGGACTTCGCTTCGCGTTTGCGCCGCAGCAACGGGGCGCGGCACTTACACACAAAATTAAGTGGAGTCACTGTTATTTTTTTCCTGCTGTAGTAATCGGATGGCAGTGCACGTCGATTCGCGACTGCACTGTATGTCGCCATCCACTCATGGCTAGGAGGGCAGCAATGGCGAAGAAGCGAAAGACGAAAGCAGCGACGAAGAAGACAGCGAAGAAGACGACAAAGCGGAAGAAGAAGTAGTCGTCAACGCGGTCATCGGTCTTCGGCATCGCATGAAGCCGAAGGTCGCGTCACACGGGCCGGCTGTCGTCGAGGACCGATCAATGATCGCCCGAGACGGGCCGGCTCAGGTGGACAACAGAGGGCGTCGGCGAGACGGAGACTTCAGCTTCACGATCGTTCGTACAGCGCGCGCGGTGGTGGAGAGAAGGGACGGACAGTCCGGACCTTCCCTTGGTAAATCTCCAACGGATGTAAGCCTCACGAATCTCGCCGACGCCCTTGGCATGTCGGAATATTCTCCCAAGGACTTTCAGGCACTTTTATCGGCGTCGTGGCGGTTGTCCGCGGCGCTGTTTTCATGTCGCCATTGCGGGCGCGAAGCGACATCGCCATTTGAACCGGATCGTTTCGCCATGCTCGCCGCGATCTTGCGCGTCCGGCAAAACGACAGACAGCGAAAGTGACGTCATGCCGCGCGCATCAGGCAAGTCCTCGAAGAAAAAGCCGGCGGTCGCCGCAAGGCGGGCCGCGCCAAAGCGGGGAACCGCAAAGCAACCGGCGCCGCGCCGCCGCGAGCCGATCGAGCTTTATTATTGGCCGACGCCGAACGGCTGGAAGATTTCAATCATGCTCGAGGAATGCGCACTGCCGTATGTCCTGCGTCCCATCAATATCTCCAAGGGCGAGCAGTTTAGCCGCCATTTTTTGGCGATCTCGCCAAACAATCGGATTCCGGCCATCGTCGATCCCGACGGCCCGGGCGGGCGGCCGATCTCGGTCTTCGAATCCGGTGCCATCCTGCAATATCTCGGCCGCAAAACCGGCAAATTCTATCCGCGCGAGGAGCGCGCGCGTATCGCCGTGGATGAGTGGCTGTTCTGGCAAATGGGCGGGCTCGGCCCCATGGCCGGCCAGGCCAATCACTTCCGCCACTACGCCCCGAAAAAGATCGAATACGGCGTGGACCGCTACACCAATGAGGTCAATCGCCTGTTCGGGGTGATGAATACACGGCTGGCCGGTCGGGATTTTTTGGCCGGCCGGTATTCCATCGCCGACATGGCCAGCGTCGGCTGGGTCAAGCTCGCCGAGCGCATGGGCCAGGAGCTGCCGCAATTTCCACATCTCAATCGCTGGTTCGAAACGATCCGGGCGCGGCCGGCGGTCAAGCGCGCCTTCGCGATCCGTGTCGAGGCGGCGTCGGCGGTCGACATGCACGATCCCAAGGTGCGTGCGGTATTGTTCGGCCAGCGGGCAATTTAAACCGCCGCCACTTGAAGCCCTGATGACGCAACGCGAAATCCGGGATGGGCCGCGAACGGAGGTCCAACCGCGTCAGCGGTGCAGCCGAATTGCGTTCGGCGCAGTCCGGGCTTCGACCTCAGTTCGACCGCGTCCAGGTCTGTCCCTTGCAGATGATCCCGCCCATCACGCAGCCCTTGAGCTCTGCGGAGTTGGCGCCGTTCATGGTGAAGGACCCGGTATAAACGCCGCCGTCCTCGGCGTTGTAGACTTGGCCTTCCCACTTTTCGCCGCCGCTCGGCTTCATGCTGAGCACGATCGGGACCCCGAGGAGGGGCCGGCTCTGCTTGGCGGCGTCTTTGTTGTTCTTGTCGGTCTTCGGCAGGTGAGTCTCGGGATCGTTCGGCTCCGCGAGCCAGGACAGCGAGCCGCAGATCGCTCCGCCACAATTGACGATTTTGACCTTGGCCTTTTTATCCCCGGTCAACCACGTGCCGAGCGGATCGGCGGCGCGTGCGGGCCCGGCCAAAACCAGCGCCAACGCGATCGTCGAAACGACCACGGCCGCCGTTGTGCGATGAATATTCATGACCGCCTCCCGATGCGTTCCCGCTTGCTAAGGTAAAAGGATAGCTTACGAAACCGGCATTGCAAGCTTCTTCCCTCGCCGTGAAAACCGTGCGCGCCCACGCTGCCGCTGCGGCGTCAGCAGGATCGCCCAACCGTTGCTTAATGCGACGTTTCGGCCTTCGCCCAATCGCCGGCGCGGAGTTCAGTTTTGATTCATCGCATTACTTAAACCACCGTTCAAATGTTCCGACGATTATCCGGATATCGCGCGGCAAACGACGCTGCGCGACGTCGCGAAGTGGACACGCGACACCGTCAAAAACAGGGGAGTGGACTATGGCTCGTTTTGAAATTCCTGACGGCAACGCGGCGCCGCTTGGCGAGGGTCGCGCATCCGGGGACATGCTGTTTGAACTCGGAATGATGTATTCGATCGGTCGCGACGTGCCGGTCGATCTGGTCTCGGCGCATAAATGGTTCAATCTTGCGGCGGTGAAGGGCAACCTCCAGGCAATCCGGCTGCGGCGCGAGATCGCCGATCAGATGTCGGAGGGTGAGATTGCCGCCGCACAGCGCGCGGCGCGCGATTGGCTCAGGGGAACCCGGGTCGAGGCGCCGGCGATGGCGGCCTGACGTTCGGCCCGTGATGTTCGGGCGGCGATGATGGCGGAGAGGAAGGGATTCGAACCCTTGATACGGCTTTAGACCGTATAACGGTTTAGCAAACCGCCGCCTTCAGCCACTCGGCCACCTCTCCGATCTGCCGCTATCACTATGCGCTGCCGGGACCGCAAGCAAGACCACTTTGGTCAGCATGCCCAAGTAGCAATCCATGTGGTAGTAATGGGCCGCAAATGACTGCTGTGATGCCTCGGCAATATATGTTTGCCCTGTGATAGCGATGAGCCGATTTTGCCTCGCCGTCGTCGTCCTGTTGTGGGTGTCGGCAGCCGCCGGCAACGCGCAAAGCAATACGGTTGAGCGCGAGATCAAGGTGGTGCCGGGCAAAGACGTGCGTGTCGGCATCTACACCGACATACGGCCGGATTGCACCTCAGGTCCGCTACCGGCCATCAGGCTGGTCACGCCGCCCACCCACGGGGCCGTCATCGTCAAGCGCGGCACGCTTAAGGCCACCAATCTCAAGCAGTGCCTCGCCACCGAGGTGCCGGCGTTCATCGCCTTCTACCGCGCCGCCGAAAGCTACAGCGGCACCGACGAGTTCGTCCTCGAGCTCAGCCTGGCGGGCGGCCGTAAGCAGCTCCAACATTTCCGGGTGAATGTCTCGACCAGCCCGGGCGGCGGCCAGGGTATTTAGCTTCGTTGGCAGGGTACGGCGCGTGCGCGATCGCCGAGCGACCGCCACATGGTCCTTGTCCTGAATGCGGCGCGGCTCTGACAAGGTCAGCGCGCTTTTGCGCGGTCAAGCAGGTGGCGTCTTACCCGGCTGATCAAGCAAAGCAAAGTCAACATCCTTCGTCTCGGGACCCCAGGCAGCGCCAACAAAAATAAGAACCGCCCCGATCACCACCAGGGCGAGCACCGTGTATTTGTAGGGCATCAGCGCGGCGAGTCCTGTCTGGTAAAAGACGTAGAACGCCGGCAAAATGATTGCGAGGCTGTAACCCAGGCCGAAACCTGAGGCCCGAACTCCGGTCTGGAACCGTTCGTTGACATAGACGGTGCCCACGGCGCCGGGTGCGACGACCAGGACTGTTGTGACGGTCGTCAGCAAGACGATGGTGCATAGGCCGTCCGGGGGCGTGCCGATCAACAAGTAATAGAAGAATGTACCGAATGCGGCGCTCGCAAAACTTGAGAACATCAGATATTTCCGGCGCCCAATACCTTGGCTTATCACGCCGCCGATTATGTAGACGACAGCAAGCGCAACGTAGGCGATGACCAAGGCAATGGTGAGCGTCGGACCGGTCACGCCCTTCTGGGATGCCAGTAGACCCGGCATAATAGCCAAAGCGGCGTTCAAAGACAGCCAGAAGCCAGTCATCACGACGAAGACCTGAAGGAAGCTCTTAAGATTTGCCCTCCGGAACAGGGCCTGGAGGGGCACCCTGGTGCGCGATGACTTTCGCCAAACGTCCGATTCCTCCACCGACCGGTGATAGTAGACCGCAAGCGCGAAAGCCATTGCTGCGCCGACCAGGAAGGGAATCCGCCAGCCCCATTGCACGTAAGGCGAATCCAGTTCCGTCACTGGAAATCTGACCAGCACGGCAAGCGTCACCAGTGAGATTGCGGCCGTGCCCAGCGACGACGCGCTCTGAATAAGCGCGCCGTAGAGCCCCCGCTTAGCCTTTGGGCAGTATTCGATCGCGAGCGGACTGGCCGCCGTGTACTGCCCGCCCAGGAAAATACCGTCGATGAGGCGCAGCCCAATGAAGACGAAGATCACGTTGGCGCCCCATCGCTCATAACCTGGCAGCAGCGCCATCAACAAGGTTATCACGCCGAATCCCGTCACGGAGATCACGGTCACGCGCTTGCGGCCGACGGTATCGGCGAGGTGGCCGAAGACAAGCGCGCCTATCGGCCGGCCAATCAGCGTCGTCGCAAAGATCATTGCGGACGCGATCGCCGCGGTCGTTGGAGAAGTGGATTTCGGAATGAAGTAGACGATGGCGGGCGCCAGCGCGATCAGCGGAAGAAAAATGTCGTAATTGTCGACGAAGAAACCGAAAAACGCTCCCCATATTGCCTTGCGCGCCTGCGGGCTAAGCACCTCGGCTTGCGGTGGCGGCGCGGCGCCCGCCCGTCTTGTGTCTGAGTTCACCGGGCAACTCCTTTTGCTTCATCGCCGAGATGGTCCCGGTGCCGCCTCGGTCTCGTTCGTCAGAAATTTTTCGATCAACGCGGTTCCAGTATAAGCGCAATGGTTTCGGCAGAGTTCGGCGACGCGACCCCCGTCGCCAAATCTGTAAAAATGCGCCATTTGGCGATGCTCCTCCTGCGCTCGGCGCAATTCACCCGTCTCGGAAGCAAGAATCCGGATCAAGGGCGCAACGGCGTCACGCAGCATCCCGATTTGACGACGCAAATGCTTGCGATTGCAGCTTTGATAGAGACGCTCGTGAAATTGCTCATTCAGTCGGGCGTAATGATCGAACGCGGCGTTACACTCGATGGCAGTGTCGAGCGCGTCTACGAGCCGGTCGACGGCGTCTGCATCGTCCGTCGTCGTTCGTTCGGCCGCCAATTGTCCGGCGCGCGCCTCAAGCATCGCGCGCATATCGAAAATATCCTCGATTTCATCACGTTTCAAAGATACGACGAAATACCCGCGGCGCGGTTTGAGTTCGACGAGCCCTTCCGTCGCCAGACGGCTGAGGGCTTCACGCACCGGAAGCCTGCTTAGACCTAGAAGTCGTGCGATTTCCTCTTGGCGTAAGGCTTGCCCTGCCTGCAGCGCGCCGGAGAAAATCATCTCACGCAACCTCGCGTGCGCGGCTTGCTGAGCGCTCACCAACATGTCGCCGAGATTTTCTGTCATGATCGGACGCGAACCTTAAGCCGAGAGGTCGAAAACTCGCGTGCGCTCTCAGTTCGGGACGCGCACCTCTGGGTCCTGCTGAAGCACAATTGTTTATTCCTTGCCGTACCCGTCTGTTCCCTGCCAGCCGTGTTTTGAGATATCAAAAATGACTCCGTCGGGGTCCTTGAACTTGCGCTCAAAATTGCCCTGACGTTCATCTCCGAGGTCGAAGAAAAATTTTCCGCCGTTCGCCTCGATGCGCTTCTGGGTCTCGGCAAGATCATCGACCTGAAAGCCGAAGTGGTGTGCGCCGACGAACCCGCTTGGATTCCCAAGGTCGGATGCTTTGCTGCCTTGGCTGCCCTTGAAGTTCAGCAACGCGAGATTGATGACGCCGTCGCTCATGTAGATAGCGGAGCCGATCTCTAAGTCCTCACGCGCGATGCGCTTGAGGTCGAATACCGACTGATAAAACGCCGCGGCCTTGTCGAGATCGTTTACACAAACGGCGAAGTGACGCAGACGGGCCATGGGAATCTCCAGTTGTGCGGGTAGCGTCCCGGTCGGGTTAGATTGGACGCTACAAGGATTCTTAACCGTGCGATTGACAATGCTAACCCAAATTGGATACAAAATCCAAGTCACCTTTTGAAAATACTTTGCAGCGCCCGGGAGCTGTCAACGGATCGAGTGTGCTCGATGGCGAAAAGCGAGTTGGGAATCGGCGCCAGACTTCCGCGGCTTGAGGACGATCGGTTTCTCGAAGGTCGGGCTCAGTTTTGCGCCGACATCGTCATTCCTGGGACATTGCATGCGGCTTTTGTTCGAAGTCCACATGCGCATGCTCGAATTCTCTCGACCCGAAAGCCCGCAGGATTCGAGCGGCGGGTTTATTTCGCCGACGATCTGGTTGGTGTCGGCAAGTTGCGCTCAACCGCCAAGATGCCCGGTTTCAAACCGTCTGATTGGCCGATTTTGGCTAAAGGCAAGGTCAGGCACGCCGGTGAACCAATTGCACTGGTGATAGGGGCGACACCAGCCGAAGCAGAAGACATTGCCGCGCTTGTTGAGGTGGAATTCGAGCCTTTACCGCCGGTCGTCTCAATGGCGGACGCTCTGAAAAAAGATCGGCCTTTCGTCCACGAAGAATGGGGCGACAACATTCTCGTCGATCTCAAACTTGAGGCCGGAGATCTTGTCGCTGCGAAAGCGGCCGCCGTTCATGTCATCGAGCGCAGTTTCCGGATGAACCGGATGCATCCGTTGCCGCTTGAGGGCCGGGCGTGCATTGCGAATTACGACTCGCGGCTCGACGAACTGATCGTCTATGTTGCCAATCAGCTTCCGGTTCCGCTGCAGATCGGTCTGTCGCAAGTTCTCGGAATCAGCCAGCGAAGGCTACGCGTCGTTGCTCCGGACATTGGCGCATCGTTTGGGCTGAAGACATATCTCGAAAGCGAAACCGTATGCGTCGCCTGGGCGGCGATGCAGCTTCGTCGTCCCATACGTTGGATACAAGACCGTTACGAGTCCCTCGTTTGCGATGCGAACTGCCGCGACTACCATTGCAAAGTCGTCGGGCACGCGGATGCGAGCGGTCGCGTGTTGGCTCTGGAATGCGACGTAACCGTCGACTCCGGCGCATACTCTCCTTGGCCCTGGCCTGCCGGAATAGAAGGCGGTTTAGCGATCGGCAATATGCAGGGCTGCTACGACATCCGCGCCTTTCGGGGCCGGGCGATCAACGTCGTGAGCAACAAACCCGCCGGCCAGCCTTTTCGCGGCGTGGCGCGCCCCTTATCGTGCATCGGCCACGAACTTCTCATGGACGGCATCGCGGACGTGGTGGGTATCGATCCGATTGAAGTGCGGCTACGTAACTTCGTGACGCCGGCGCAAATGCCGTATCTGTCGATTACAAAGAAAACGCTAGACAGCGGCGACTACGCGGCCGCGCTCAAGCGCGCCGCCCAACTCATCGATCTGCCAGCCGTGCGCGCCCGCCAGAAAAAGGGTGAGCCGGACGGCAAATTGATCGGGGTGGGCTTTGCCTCCTTTTACGAGCAAACGGCTTACGGCACGGGTCCGTTCGGATATTCGGCATGGGGGATCGAGCTCGTTCCCGGGATGGAACCCGCCGTTGCGCGGCTCACGGGCGATGGTGAGCTTATCATCGAGGTGGGCTCGCATTCACATGGCCAAGGCCACGAGACGGTCTTTGCCCAAGTAGCGAACGAAGTCCTCGGAATTGATCCGCGCGAAGTTTCGATCAGGTTCGGCGATACATCGGTCTCGCCAGTCGGAACCGGTACTTACACGTCACGCTCCATGGTCACGACGGGCGGAGCGGTCGCCGAGGCGTGTGAGCTCTTGAAAGCGCCAATTATCAAGATCAGCGCGCACTTACTTCAGTGCAAAGCCGCCGATGTCCAGATCAGGGACGGTAGGGCGCACGGCCCAAATGGCAGTGTCGCGTTCGGGGAAATCGGCCGTGCATGGTACCACCATCCTGAAGACCTTCCGGCTGATATGGGTTCCGGCGGACTCACCGTCACCGCCGGCTACAAGCCGCACGACCCCGGAGCTTTTGCATACTCGGCACATGCCGCCGTCGTCTCGGTCGATCCGCAGGTCGGCAACGTCGACGTGATCGACTATGCGATCGTCGCCGATTGCGGCACGCGGGTTAATCCGCTGCTGGTCGAGGGCCAGGTCATTGGCGGCTTCTCGAACGGTCTCGGTAACGCTCTCTACGAGGAAAGCACTTACGACGACATGGGTCAGCCGACAGCGACGACGTTGGCTGATTACACCGCGCCCACCGCGCCGTCGATGCCCGATGTCAAACTTGAATTCATCGAGACGCCATCGCCATTCGCAATGTTTGGAATGAAAGGTATCGGCGAGAACGGCGCGATCGGTCCACCGGCTAGCATCGTCAATGCAGTGAACGACGCGTTGCGGCCGATCGGCGCCTCCGTGTCCGAGACGCCTGTGACCGCACGTCGTGTTCGCGAAGCCATCGCCCGCGCGGGTATGGTCAAAACATCATGAAACCTGCGGAATTTTCCTATACACGTGCGGTTACTCTCTCTGACGCGCTAGGTAGTTTCGCGTCGTCGACACTGGGACGCGTCATTGCCGGCGGCCAATCGCTGGGACCTATGCTCAATTTGCGATTGGCGGAGCCGAGAGAACTTATTGATGTCTCGCGCCTCGTCGAGTTGCGCCATACCAGGATTGAGGGCGATCGGCTGGCGATTGGTGCGTGTGTCACCCACGCCGAAATCGAGGACGGCAAAATACCCGATGTGACGGTGGGCCTGATGCCATTCGTCGCAAGCGGTATTGCTTATCGCGCGGTTCGCAACCGAGGCACTATCGGCGGCAGCATCGCCCATGCCGATCCGGCCGCGGATTGGCTCACAACGACAATTGCCCTGGACGCCTCACTGCTACTGTCGGGAGCTGCCGGTCAGCGTGAGGTCAGGGTTTCGGACTTTGTCCGCGGCGCTCTGGATACGGCGATCGGCGAAGGTGAAATCATTACGTACGTGTTGGTACCGCGGCTTTCGTCTGCCGCATGCTGGGGCCATGCGAAATACGCCAAAAAACCTGGCGATTTTGCACAATCCATGGCCGTCGCAGTTGTTGATCCGGAAAGGAGAGGTGCCCGCATTGTGCTGGGACAACGCGCCGAGCCGCCAAGGCTGATGTGCAACACATCCGAACTCTTGGCGGCGCGGGGCTGTGCGCCACCTCCGCCGGATCTGGGTGCGGCCATCGAGGCTGACCTCACTGACGCGCAAATCGAAGTGGGCGACCGGTCTATGCATCGCGCCATCGTTGCCCGCGCTGTCCAGGATTTGGCGGCATGAAGACGATCAACATTCGGATCAACGGCGAAGCGGTATCGCGCCCGGTAGATGATCGTTTGTCGCTTGCCGATTTTGTACGGGATCATTGCCTGTTGATGGGTACGCATGTCGGCTGCGAGCAGGGGGTGTGCGGCGCGTGTACGTTGATGATGGACGACAAGCCGGTTCGTTCCTGTATCACGCTTGCAGTTGCCGCCGATGGGTCGGACATTCGTACCGTAGAGGGTTATGGCGACGATCCGCTGATGCGGGAAATCCGCCGTGCATTTAATCGTCGCCATGCGTTGCAATGTGGCTTCTGCACCCCCGGCATGTTGGCGACGGCCTATGACGTTCTTTCGCGCATCGCTGATCTTGATCGCGATCGAATTCGTAGCGAATTGGGAGGCAATTTTTGCCGCTGCACAGGCTACCTGCCGATCATTCAGGCCATCGAAGATGTGCACGCACAGCGCGGGCGATCGGCTTCGAAG
>Ga0302326_10003818_pt1 | contig 35311 bp, 31 predicted proteins | sample Palsa_T0_3_FD_202264 | JGI IMG/M metagenome (GOLD analysis project Ga0302326, IMG submission 202264) | Peat permafrost microbial communities from Stordalen Mire near Abisko, Sweden - Palsa_T0_3 | ecosystem: Environmental > Terrestrial > Soil > Palsa > Peat permafrost | place: Sweden: Abisko...
GAAAGCTTTCGAAAAGATTCACAAGCGCGGCAGGCGCTTCCAGTTTGCTCCCCGAAGACTCGATGTCTCCTATTAAACCGACCACCGAATCGACTAACTCGCCATTCTGCCAAAGGCTGAACGCGTTGCCATCCGTGTAGATTAAGTTAGGCAGGGAACGTAGTCTCTCCCACTGGGCTTTGTCATGCGGGTCTTTGAACTTTCGCGGATCGGCGCCCTTGCCTGGCGCCTTTAGCTCAACGAAGCCCACGAGGGCGCTGTGAACGGTAATCGCGTAGTCGGGACGCGTTTTCAAATCGCCGATCGACGATTCACCTACGGCGGCAACGGCCGATTTGGGCAGGCGTGCCAGCTCCGCCAGATCCGCGAGCAGATGTTCAAAAGGCGCGCGAAGCTGGTCCTCTGGTTGTCCAGTGGCGGCCGGGTTCGACAATTTTTCCTTGGCCCTGGCTCCGAATGCTGCAATCGCCGAGTTGATGGTCAGTTTCATTGATTCGGGTAATCGTGGGAAAACCGAGCGCTCCACCAATAATACTAATCGGCCAGCGGTCGTATCAACCGCAGCGCTGGGCGGGTGTTGTATTGCTCGCGGTATTGCCGATGCGGGGAGTCGTCCGGAAAGCGTTCCCCAGCCGGATATGGATACTGTGACATGGCATGAAATGGCAGCGGCTCAACGGTCTGTCCGTAGGCCGTATTGGCATCGGCGTCCTTGGCCCAGCCGTCCACGAAGAGCAGGAAGTCGCGTTTCCATCCCGCCGGCAGCGGTCCGGCGGCGCGCTCGGGAAACAGCAGGCGCAGCTCATCGCCCGAACCCATAATCGCCAGGCGGTCGTCAATCGCGACGATCAGCGGCAGCACATCGCCGTAACGCGTATAGAGTCCCTTGGTGGGGTTCCACATGGATACCGGCATCCACTGCGCGTAGTCGAAGCCCTCAGGTTGCTTGCGCTGCGGATGAATCACCGGCGTCGAGAAGCCGCGGAAATGCAGGTCCGCCGATTCCGCCTGCATATCTGTCAGGCGCACGGGCGGCGCGCCGGTCTCTGCGCTGAGGAAGATCTCATCCCAGTACACACATAGGTTCGTCACGATGCGCACCTCGCGCGAAGCCGAGAGAAACTTGCCGGTGAGGTCCACCGCAATGGTCTTGGGCTTGCCCGCTGGGATGCCCATATCTTCGATTACGGTTTTCCAGCGGCCCGCCGCGTCCTTCACCTGCAAGTAGGGCAGCACCAGATCCTTCTTCTCCTGCGAGGCGGCCATGAAGGTGCTGCCATCGGCCCAATCCACCCAGCCGTTGAGGATCAGCACGGCGCGGTTGCCGGGCGCGGCTTTGCCGAAATCCAGATCCAGGCTATGCAGTTCCGCGACATCCAGGTAATCGCGGCGGAAGCCATCCGGATAGGTGCGGTCGCGATGCAGCAGGCGGGGGAGCACATCGCGGCCCTGGTCGTCCCGCGCGCGCAACGGATACACGCGCCGGTTCACGCCGAACAAGCGGAACCCGGGAAACGGCGGCGATTTGAACTTGTCGTTGGTGAAGATCTCGACACCGGCCGGATGATCCACCGCGATCAGCTTCACCTGATCGAGATAGGAAACCTCGCGCAACTCCTCGGTGATACGGATTTCGTAGCGCCCGTTCACGGCCTGCAACGCCTCGCCCGGAATCTGCACGTACTCGTCGTGATCCACGGGGAAGTAGCTGCCATCGCCCGACGCCGCACCCAGCGGCGCTACGCCGAGCACGTCCGTAATGAAGCGGAACTTGCCGCCATCCCAGGTGAAGATCATGGGGCAGGAGCCGGAGAGGCGCTGCTGTTCCTGGTACTCGATGGCCTTGTCGACGGGCTGCTCCGCCTCGTTCTGGATCGTTCCGTTGGGCCAGGTGATGCGCACGGCATCGGCGATCTTGTAAGAATCCACGCCGAACAGCAGCGGGACGCCCTGGTAGATGCGCTTCTGATAGCTGGAGCCGGTCTTGATCTCGACTTTCGCGAAGGGCGCCAGCTTCATATTCTTGACGGCATTGAGACCCGCCGACAGCCAGTTGTTACGGGTCTCGGTGGCGTTGCGCAGCACGTGCAGCGAACCATCGCTCGCGATCAGCGCCACATCGGCGCGGCCGTCGCCGTCGAAATCGGACTCGGCGGCAGTCACCGCGGCGGGGATTTCCACGGGCGTCTTTTCGAAACGGTCCAGGCCCAAATTGCGGAAAACACCATTGGCCGCCAGCATGTCCGCGATGCCGCGATTGGCCAGATCGGCGAACGTGAGCGGACCCTTGGCCTCCAGGCCCGCGAGCAGCTCAAGCTTGCCCTGATGGTTTAGCAGCAGCAGGCCATCGGCTGCCAGATCCGTCCAGCTATCGTTATTCACGTCGAAGGCGGTCAGCCCCTTGGCGCCCGCGGGCAGAGCGTCGAGCGGCACGGCTTCGTACTTGCCCAGCAAACGGTCGCGATAGAGGACGCCCGCGTGGTCGCGGTATGAGACGACCAGATCTACGCCGTTGGTATCGGCGATCAGATCGATCGCGGCGGCGTCGATGACATCGCCCTTCACGAACGGGAACCCGGCGGTATCGTCGCTGAAGCCCGCTTCGCCGTTGTTGCGCGCGAGCGCGACATTTTCGCCCAGCAGGATGAGGTCGAGATCGTAGTCGTGATCGAAATCGATCCAGACGGCTTTGGAGAAGTGTCCGGCGGGCAGCTTCAACGAAGATTTTTCAAACCTTCCCTTGTTGTTGTGGTAGAGCGCCGCGCCGGCGGTAGTGATGATGCAGAGGTCGGGCAGGCCGTCGTTATCGTAGTCCCCGGCGGCGATGGAGATGATGTCCTTCAGGCCGGCCAGGCCCGAGTCGGCGACCAGCGTGGTTCCGTTCCGGTAAAGCTGCGCGCCACTGGACGACCAGGCGAGCACGCTGGGGCGGCGATCGCCGAAGGCGTCCAGCACCAGCAGGCCCGCGGTGGCAGGGTCGAAACCATCCGCCAGTTTGCGGTCTTCGAATTTCGGCGGCGGGGCCGGCTCGCTTTCGGGACGCGGCGCGATGGGATCGTAGATTTCCGCGTAGTAGCTCCACTCCACGTCTTCCGGAATGGCGGCGCCTTCGGTGAGGGCTTTCAGCTTCTGGAAAATCTCCAGTTCGCGCGCGGCATCGGCGGCGCGGCGGGCCTGGCGATATAGGTTATAAAGCTGGAAATGCGCCGCGGAGAGATTGGGGTTGAGCCGCTCGGCGGTTTCAAATTCGCGCACGGCATCGTCGCGCTTATCGGCAAGCTTATGCAGGACGCCCAGGTTGTAATGCGACACCGGTTCATCTGGGACCAGCCGCAGCAGGCCTTCGAACTGGGCCACGGCCGGCGCGTCGTCGCCCTCCTTCTTGAACGTGATGCCCAGGTTGAACCAGGTGTGCGGGATCTTGGGGTCCAGCTTTTGCGCGCGCTCCAGCTCCGCGACGCCTTCCTTGGTGCGGCCCGCGCGCAACAGTGCCAGGCCGTAGTTCACGTGCTCGCGGGCGGAATTGGGCGCCAGGTCCAGCGCCTTCTTGAACTCGTCGACGGCTTGCAGCTGGGTGGTGGGGTTTTCGTAAAAGGCTTTGCCGAGATTGCGGAGGCGCCCGATGCGGTCCTGCTCGACGCGGGATGCGTCGGCGCCTGAGAGCAACACGAGGGCCGCAACTGAGAGGATGACGACGCCGATCCAGGCGCGAATTCGGTTCACTGTAGACCCCTTTTCAAGTTCACTTCATTATGCAACGGTTGGGGGATGGGTTATGGCTGGTCGGTGAGGGATGGTGGGGGCGCTTGCGCCTCACTCGCGCAGGGGCGCGGCATACGTGGATTATGTCCCTCTTGACGCGTGTAGCGATGCGCGCTACAGTACAGTACGATCATCGGCTTTCGACATAAGGGCTTGAAACCGCTCTTTGAAAGGGATGACGCTAGCGGGGCTAGAGACCCGACTAGGGGGATATGAAGGGCCTCTGGTCCGTGACAGTGCGAGCCAACTGGCGGATTGTTTTCCGCTTTGCGGATGGTGACGCCGACGCTGTCGAGTTGATCGACTACCACTAACTTGAAGGAGGAGACGCCAATGCCCAAGAAGAATCCGCCGCACCCCGGCCTGTCTGTCCGGCTCAATTGCCTTGAACCGTTTGGCCTGTCCGTTACAGAAGGGGCAAGAGCGCTGGGCGTCAGCCGAACCACCCTTTCACGTCTCATTAACGGCCAATCGGGCGTGTCCCCCGACATGGCTATCCGTCTTGCCAAGGCTTTCGGAGCTACGCCCGACATTTGGATACGAATGCAGGCGGCCTACGATCTGGCGCAGGCTCGCCGGCATGAGAACGATATCAAAGTAAAGCTTTACCAGCCGCGGCCGGCGGCGTGAGCCCGCTTATGTGACGCGCAACGCGTTCGTCGCACAGTCGAAAGGATCGCCACGCTGCTGCGTTGCGATCCGTCTTCAAAGCTTCCCGGGCGCTTGCCGGCAAGAAGCTGGCTGCCCCACAGAGCTATGTGAACAAACGTGCGAAGTGCGACCCCGGTTTCACGATGGTCTGGTTGCGCTCGGGTCCGGTGGAGATACAGCCTACCTCCACGCCGCTCTTCGTCTCCAGGAAGTCGAGGTAGTCGCGCGCCCGCGGGGGCAGTTCGCTGTACGAAGAAATGCCGAACGTGGAACTTTGCCACCCCGGAAGGCATTCATAGACCGGCTCCAGCGCGGCCATCCCTTTGACGGTCGCGGGCATATCGGCCACATCCTCTCCTCCGGACCGGTAGCCGATGCACACCGGGATCTTCTCCATTTCATCCAGAACGTCGAGCTTGGTCACCACCAGGCTGTCGAAGCCGTTGATCATGGCCGCATATTTCATCAGCGGCACGTCATACCAGCCGCAACGGCGCGGGCGTCCGGTCACCGACCCGAATTCGTTGCCGCGGGTGCGGATCTGGTCGCCCCAGGAATCCAAGGCTTCGGTGGGAAACGGCCCGCCACCCACGCGCGTGATGTAAGCCTTGGAAACGCCGATGACGCTGTGGATGCGGGTGGGGGGCACGCCGGTGCCGGTACAAGCGCCGCCCGCCGAGGCGCTGGAAGAGGTCACGAACGGATAGGTGCCATGATCGATATCCAGCATGGTGCCTTGCGCGCCCTCGAACATCACGCTCCGGCCGTCGGCGATGGCATCGTGCAGCAGGCGGACGGTATCGCAGACCATGGGGCGGATGCGCTCCGTCATCTTTTCGTACTCGGCGCGGACGCGCTTGGGATCCAACTCGTCGTCAAGACCCGCGGCCCTCGCGGCAGCCTGATGCTCTGCCATCAGCGTATCGAACAGCGGCTCGAAAACCTCGCGGTCCAACAGATCGCCGATGCGAATGCCGCGGCGCGCGATCTTATCTTCGTAGCAGGGGCCGATGCCGCGCGAGGTGGTGCCGATGGCAACGCGCCCGGGCCGCGCCTCGCCCAGCTTCTCCATCAGACGGTGGGTCGGCAGCAGAACCTGCGCGCGGTTGCTGATGAACAGATTGCCCTCGACGTGCAAGCCGGCGGCTTCCAGCATTTGGATCTCGTCCAGCAGGGCGGCCGGGTCGACCACCAAGCCGTTGCCGATCACCGCCTTCTTGCCTGGCCGCAGAATCCCGCTGGGAATCAGCTTCAGCACGAACTTCAGATCGCCGATGCGTACGGTGTGCCCGGCGTTATGCCCGCCCTGGTAGCGGGCCACTACGTCGAAGCGTTCGGAGAAAAGGTCGACCACCTTTCCCTTGCCTTCATCGCCCCATTGCGCGCCCAGAATAATTACGTTGCTCATGATGGCCAAACCCATTCATTCTACCGCATGTGATAACCTGACCTTGAATGCAGCTTTCGGAAGTGTACCTGTCGCTCGGCGAGAGCGGCTTTGGACAACTGATTCAAGGCATCTCGATCGGCAAGTTGAAAACCTACCAGCTCTACGACGCGTTCAAGGCCAGCGGGCGCCTGACCAAGCTCAACACGGAGTCGCTGCACAAGCACATTCCGCAATTCCGGGCGCGCCTGAGCGAGCGCGACGAACAATTCGCCAAAGATCTCGCCCAGACTGTGTTAGTATCACACCTGGACATGATTGCGGCGGTCCTTGATTTCCTGGGGATTCCGCACGAAAGCGGGTTCTTCAATAAGGATCTGAACGCGAAGAGCTATTTGACGGAAGGTTGGGCGGAACGGGTGTTCGAGAAATTTCGGGCCGTTTATTCCGAGCCGGTTCTGCTATTTTATATCAATCACCTGTCATGGGAACTGACCGACCGGGCCGAGCCGTTTGTGCCGGCTTCCGCGGCATAAATACGCCGCCAAAATTTTTCTGTTGCAAGAGTGCATGGGAAGCTGTACAATCATGAGTCCGTTAGGAGCTTGCACGAGAAGGTCCCGATCATTGCCGTTCAGTCGAGGAACTCGTGGGGAGAGGCTCCCAGAAAACGGAGAAACAGCAACTCCTTGCGGTACAACTATATCTGTCTTTGCGCGCGGGCGGCCCGCGTCGTGCGGGCCGGTGAAAAGTTGCGCAGCGTGAACGAGGACGGGCCTATGGCCTTGCGTGAAGTTAGGTGCGTGATTTCGCCCAGTGCGGCACTGGGATTAGGTGCTTGCTTATGAGTCATTGCGAATTCCACTATTCTTACCTTTTGCCTCAAAAACCGGGGATCCTTCCCTTCGATGAAACGATCACGAAGGCGTGCCGTCGTTGCGGAGCGACGTTCACCACGAAATCGCGCATCCGGAAGCGCTGCGACGCGTGCCAGGAGGTGGTGGCCTATGAGAAGCAGCAAAAGGCCAACGCCCGCCTGAAAGCGCGGCGGGCAGCCAAGAGAGCTCTGTTGCGCGGGTGATCGGTCCGCCGCACGGCTTCGGCCGGGACGAGCTCGCCATCCTGCGTCGTCTGAAGACGCCCGAGAGGATCCAATCCTTCCTCGATGGCGAGATCGGCTGCAACCGGCTGCAAGATGGAGCCTGAAGGCGCTACGTGTCGCTCGTCGCGCCGGGTTCTGCGGGACCGGCTGGCGCATTGCATGGAACGCGCGCTTTTCGGTTCCCGCCTCTGCTGCTGGATCCGGAGGCGGTGCGCGACACGATCACGTGCTGGCGATTTCGTATTTCGAGCACCTACTACAATCTGGCCGGCGAGAAGCGCAACTACTCGCGCCCTGTGGATCTGCGGCGTTTCGACCTGCTCGGCTGGATGACTGCCAAGGACGACGTTTGGGAGATTCGGCCCTCCAACCGTTCTCATCGCATAGGGTTGCAATTGTCCCACAAGCAAACCGGCCCACTAACCAAATCCCCTGTCTTGCCTGAACCGGCGCCCGCTCGTGGGTCCTTCCATCGTCCGCGTGGCTTGCGCCCAGGCATTCTCAAAATCAGGTGTTAGTGGCCGCCGCCCGCGACCACGTCGGGATTCTGGGCCGAAGCGCATGCCTGTCTTCATTTACGGCGCGCAATATCCTGGAGCAGGCCGTCTGTTCGTCCATACATCATCCGCTACGTGAAGCCGATCCCTAACCTGGCTGCGGCGGATGCCATGCCGCGATCGGCCGTCCAAAGCTTCATTTCCCCGATGAGTGCCGACGCGAGGAGGTGCATGTCGACCCAACCGAGGCCCGTACCCCAAAATCGCCGGGATTCCAGCAGGTGACGGACTTCCGGTTCGGAGGCAACCGATGCGATAGGCAGATCTTCCAAGTAGCCGATAGCTTCGGCGCGCTTATGCATGTTCCCGCATGCCAATTCGCCCAGGACAAAAGGGTGCAGCGCAACCAGCTCATGTTCCAGCAGAGCCTCCAGGCGCGACTCCGCGTGCCGGAAGTGGCCAATCCACACCGAAGAGTCGACCAGGATCATCCTCCCGCCCCGACGGCACTGCGCCTGCGCGGCGGGATCTCCAAATCGGGCATCGTACCCCCGAGAACTGCCAGCCGTTTCCCGGCCTCTCTTGCAATCAAGTGACGCAGGGCTTCATGAATCAATGCCGTCTTCTCCTCGATCCCCGTGTATGCGCGGGCCTCGCGAACGAGTTCGTCATCCAAATTGAGCGTTGTTCTCATGCATATCAGTATAGACCATCAGTGCATACCTGTCAACCAGCCTTCTTTCCCCTCCTGCGATAGTCTCCGCTCTTGCCGCCGGTTTTCTCCAGCAGATACACGTCCTGAATTTCAATCGATTTGTCGAGCGCCTTGGTCATGTCGTAAACCGTCAGCGCCGCGACCGCCGCAGCCGTGAGCGCCTCCATCTCCACGCCGGTTTGCGCGTTTGTGGACGCGCTGGCAATGATACGCACGCCGTTTTTTTCTACGCGCACCTCCACATCGGCGTGGGACAGCATCAGCGGATGGCATAGCGGGATCAGATCCGCGGTTTTCTTGGCGGCGGCGATGCCCGCGATGCGCGCGATCTCCAGCGGATTGCCCTTGGGATTTTCGGGCAGGCTGCGCAGCACTTCGCGCCGCATACGCACAAAAGCGTGCGCGCGCGCGGTTCGCCGGCTCTCCGGCTTGGCTGAAACGTCCACCATGCGCGGGCTGCCGGCAGAGTCGAAATGCGAGAGCTTCTTCATTTGAGCAGCACCCGGATCCAATCGCCGGCCCGCCAGTTCGGGCGGTCGGCATCCACCACCAGGAACGCGTTGGCGCGCGTCATGGCGGGCACATCGCTCGAACCGCGCCAGGCGATGGGGGCCACCTCGGCGCCATCCAAGCTCAATCGCGCGGGCAGGAAGCGGGTCAGCCCCACACGGTGATGGAAGTCCTCCGTGATACGCGCAAACGGCATGTGCAGCGCGATCTCCTGCTGTCCACTCAACAGTTCCAGCGCGGCGCGGGCGAAGATCTCGAAGGTTACCATGGTGGACGACGGATTGCCCGGCAGCCCGAAGAAGAACTTGCCGCGCGCCCTGCCGAATACCAGCGGCTGGCCCGGCTGAATCAGGACGCGGTCGAAAAAGAACTCCGCGCCCAGGCCCTCCAGCACCCGCTCGACGATATCGTACTTACCCGCCGAGACGCCGCCCGAGAGCAGCAGCAGATCGGCGGCCAGGCCGCGCTCGATCAGTTCCCGCGTGTGCGCGATCTCGTCGCGCGCCACCGGCAGAATCTCCGGCACGCCACCGGCGCGCGCCACCTGCGCGGCCAGCGAGTACACATTGGAATTGCGGATCTGGAAATCGCGCGGCGTTTCGGCGACCGGCACGATCTCATCGCCCGTGGCAATGATGGCGACGCGAGGCGCGGCATACACCGGTACGCTCGGCTTGCCCGCCGCCGCCAGCATGGCGATATCGGTGAAATCCAGGCGCTTGCCGGGGTGCAGGAGAATCTCGCCGGCACGCGCCTCACTCGCCTGCGGATTGATGAATTGGCCGGATGCGGCTGCTTGGCCGGCAATCACGCGCGCGCCTTCGCGGCGCACATGTTCGAGCATGACCACCGCATCCGCGCCGCGCGGCACCGGAGCGCCGGTCATGATCTCGACGGCCTGTCGCGCCCCAACCTCGCCGCTGAAGCTTTCGCCGGCGCGGACTTCGCCGATCACCTCCAACTCGCCGGGCAGATCGATGGCGCGCACCGCGTATCCGTCGCGCACGGAACGGGCCAGGGCGGGATAGTCGCGGTCCGCCGCGATGGGTTCGGCCAGCACGCGTCCCGCGGCGGCTTCCAGCGCCACGCTCCCCGGCAGCGGCGCCGCGCACGCGCTGCGGACCGTGTCCAACACGCATCGCCGGGCTGCCTCAAATGTGAGTGCGGGCACAGGTTTATTCTAGTATCTTGCCTATCGTCTCAGCCGAAGATCTCACTTTCTGGGCAGCCGGGCTGTTGGAAGCCGCGACCTTCCCGCCTCCCATCGCGCGCCTGACCGCCGAATCGCTGGTAGCCGCCAACCTGCGTGGCGTGGATTCGCACGGCGTGCAGTTGCTGCCATACTATGTCGAACAAGTCGAGCGCGGCGACATGCACGCCGCCGCCCAAGGCCGCATCGCATTGGAATCCGGAGCATGCCTGCTGTATGACGGCGCGAACGGAGTGGGACAACATGTGGCGACCGTCTGCTGCGGACATGCCGTGCGCCTGGCGCACAAACATGGCATCTCGGTGGTGACCGCGCGCGAATCCAACCATTTCGGCGCGGCCGCCTACTGGGGCCAGAAGATCTCTGCGGCCGGGATGATCGGCATCGTGATGTGCAACGCCTCGCCCATCGTTGCGCCATGGCAAGCCAAGGAACCGCGGCTCGGCACCAACCCTATCTGCATGTCCGTGCCGGGACCGTGGCTGCTGGATATGGCCACCACCACCGTGGCGAATAACCGCATCTTCAAGGCGTTGATGAATGGTGAGGAAACCATTCCAGCGGGGTGGGCCGTGGATCCCGAAGGCGTGCCGACGACCGATACCGATGCGGCGATTCGGGGCATGCCCATGCCGCTGGGTGGCTACAAGGGCAGCGGGCTGGCGATGATGGTCGAGATTCTATGCGGGGTGCTGAGCGGCGGCGCCATGAGCGTGGATGTGGGCGGCATACGCATCCAGGGGAAGCCTACGCGCGTGAGCCAGACCTTCGTGGCCATCGATGCCGGCCGTTTCATGCCCGCCGAGGAGTTCCAGCGGCGCGTCGAGTGGCTGGTGAATACGGTGAAATCCGCCGCGCCCGCCAAAGGCTATCGCGAGATGATGGTGGCGGGCGATCCGGAATGGCGCGCCGAGGCGGAACGGCGGCAAAACGGGATTCCGCTGGGAGATGGGATATGGAAGTGTCTGGTCGAGGCCGCCGCGCGGCTAGGCGTGGGGCCGCCCCAGCCGAAGCTAAGCGGTCCAGTCTGATAAACTAATGAAACCCGAGGAGGGACAAATTTGAAACATTCGTATTTGATAGCGATAGCCGCCGCGGCGGTGTTATTTGCGGCGGGAAGCATGCAAGCCGCCGACATCGACATAGGCGCCGCCGCCGCATACTGTACACAGAGCGGTGGGGAGGTGATCGACCGCGCTCCCGCCTATGGCACCAACGGTCCGCCATCGAGCTGGCTCATACTGACGGGCATTCGCAAGTTTTGCCAGTTCACTTCGGCGACGGATGGTTCGCGCATTCACATACTGGTGGAGGATTTGTACGCCACAACCCCGAGCTTGGCCGTCCTGGCGTACTACGCGAAGGTGGCGCCGGGTACGTCTGGCGGAGGCAACCCGGCATCTTACTACTGCACGCAATTGGGCGGCTCGGACCTGTTCGGCGGGGTGAACGCGGCGGGCGGCGGTTGGTACGGCAAAGGCTCCGAAGACGCCGTGCTGGAGGCTTGCATCTTCCCGGATATGTCCTCCATCGACTCGTGGGGTTTGTTTTACAACAGCGCCAGCATCGTTCGTGGGATCGATCTGACCACCGTGCTGCGGTACGCACCTCCGCCGGACGTGACCCATTAATTTTGTGGGGCAGGTTGGCAACCTGCAGGCCGATTGCTAATCGGCCCCGTTTGCGCCGGTTCCAATCGGCGCAAACCGTCGCTCGGCCTGTCATCGGGTGTAGACTCGGATCATGCAGCCAGCTAACCCAACGCCTGACCGCGATCATCGAACGTGAGGTTTTGCAGCATTGTGTCCGGAGTTCGACATTGCAAGCGAAGGTGCGTCAATTGAAGAAGCCCGAACCAACCTCACCGAGGCGCTTACGCCGTTCTTCGAAACTGCCGCTCCATCCTAGATCGCCCGGCGTTTTCTCAGCGAAGTTTTCGTGACTCAGGTTGAGGTGCCGGTTGCGTAAGCTCCGAGTTACTTCTGGCTTGGAGATTTGCAGGATTCTCGAACAAAACGGATTCGCGACAGTTGGAAACAACCACGATAACCGTTCCTGTTCCGCTTCACCATCCGGTCCGGCGTGGCACGTTTGCTGAGTATAACTCCCGAGGTCGTTGTTTGAGACCGGTCTCACGACGCGCGCAATTGCGATGCCTCGATCATAGCCCGGTAGTGCTCCAGGCCCGGTACGCGCATGCCGGGGACCTTGGCCAGATCGTCCCAGCGCCGCAGCCGCACGGCTTCCCGCACAAACGGCCGCCGCTCGAATTCACGCGCTTCCCCTCCGGAAAAAAACCCGCCTTGCAGTTGCAGGCTCTGCACGGAGGCGGGTGAAAGCTGGCTCAGGTATTCCTCGTCGGTCGCGCAGAGATAGCGCTTAGCGTCCACATGCATGCGCACCGGCGCAGTCGCCTCGGGACCGAAATACTGCGCCAGCCAGGCATGCCCGAAATCTTCCTGCCGCGCGTCGATACCCAAATCCGCAACATGCTCCGGCATGGCGTGCAGCAGGTGGCCGATATCGTGCAGCAGCGCCGCGGCTACCAGCCAAGGTGGCGCATTCTCGCGCTCCGCGTGGTACGCAGCCTGCAGCGCGTGTTCCAGTTGCGAAACAGGCTCGCCGAAGTACGCTGCGCCGCCTTTGGCTTCGAAAATCTCGATGATTCTGTCGCTAATCCGCATCACAGCTACGCCCCTTGCGCTTAAGGAACCCGCCGCTGGCGCATAAACAGGAGCGCGGCCGCCCCGCTCGAAAGCGACGCGACGCCCGCCAGCGCCAGGAACGCTCCAGTCCACCCGAAACTCACCGAAATGCGCGCCACGGTGTCGCCCTGCCAGTATGCCGCCCAGATAGCCCACACCATCGATAATCCCCGACGATGTTGCGCCGCCATGCTTGCCGCCGAAATCCAACGCGATGGCGCCCGCCAGATAGGCGTACGGCCCGATCACCAGGAAGCCGACCAAGCCCACCAGAACTGTGGGCAATATGTGCCCGCCGCCCGCGCGCAACGAGCCGAGCGCGAACAGCGCGAACGAGCTCAGCAGCAGGCTGTAGAACATGATAGCCGAGCGCCCGCCGCGGCCCAGGCGATCGCTCCAAAAGCCCGAGAGCAGCACGGAAACGCCGCCAAAAAGCGGAAACCCGAGCTCATCCCGGCCGCCTCAGCCTTACTATAACCCACCACCTGGTTGAAGTAAGTGGGCGTCCAGGTATTGAAAGTCTCGCGCACCAGCGTGGTTCCCAGCGACAGCGCGCACACGATCTGGAATGCCGGGCTGCGAAGCAACGGCCGAAGCAAGTCGCGCAGGCTGGATGGCTTCGGATCGCTGCCTTCCACGCCGTACAGGTTCAGCGAATTCACTTCCGGCTCCGCGAGGCCGATCTGGATGCGTGATTCCTTCAGCAGCAGCAGATTCGCTATAAAGATGACGAACAACGTGCCCGCCGCCACTTGAAAGACCGCGCGCCAGCCGAACCCGTGGCCGATGAGGAAGCCCATGAACTGGCGCGCCACGGCGTCGCCAAACAGGTAGCTCAGGCTGATGGCGCCCATTGCTGCGCCGTACGAGGAATAAGAGAACCAGCGCGACGTAATCTTCACCATGCCCGCCCAACCCGTCGATTGCGCCAGGCGGTTGCCGATCCATGCCAGCGTGAAGACGGGCAACCCACCCGCCAGCGAAAGCAGCGCAAAAAGAATCGACCCGCCCATGCCGGTCAGGAAATTCCGCTTGCCGCTCAGGAAATCGGCGATGCCGGCCAGAAAGAATTTGCCCATCGCATAGGCCAGCACGGCGATCGAGGTGACCGCGCCGAGGCGGATCTTGGCTTGGGCTGGAGGCATCCCATGCGCGGCGAATTCGTCGATAATCAGCGGCAAACTCACCGAGAAGTCCGAGCGGCAGAGATAGTAACCCGCGTAGCCGATGAAGAGCAGTGCGATGGTGATCCCCTGCCAGAAGGCCAGGCGCCGGTGCACGCGGTTCATGGACGCTCGCCTTTCGCCAGGCGCTCTTCAATTTGCTCTATCGGCGGGATGCAATCGGCGACCGCGCCCGCCACGTAGTGCGCGCCTGCCTCGCTCAGCTTGCGTCGGGCGGCATCCAGGCGGGCAGCTTGTTCGGCGGCCGGAAGCGCAGCGAGTTCATCCACCGTAAGCCCGATCATGTTTCCGGTGCGGGCGATCCCAATGGTCCACATGCCCGCGTTGGATCCTTCTTCGATGTCGCGGATGGTGTCACCGATCTTGATCATGGTGTGCATCGGGTAAGTCCGGAGGCGGATCGCGTTAAGGAAGCACATCCAGGGCCATGGGCGTCCCGCGCCGGCGTCGTCGGGGCAGATGGCACAATCGGGTTCGTAGCCCTGCGCGGCAGCGGTCGCCATCAGCAGGTCAAGCATGGGCCGTGTGTATCCGGTGGTGCTGCCGATTTTGATACCCCGCACGCGCATCTCGTCAACCATGGCGGCCACGCCGGAAATCACGGCAGAGTAGGCCGCGAGGCAATCCATCTGCATAGGGATGAAGGCGGCGAAAAGATCCTCGACCTCGGCTTCGCCGGGCGGCCCGCCAGCCTTCGCACGCAGCAACGCGCGGATATGGTCCTTTTTGTGGATGCCCATGTCGCGGCGGGCCTCTTCTTCGGTGACTGGCATGCCCCGGCCCGCGAACAATTTCTGTAGTGTCCGGACCGGTGCCAGGCTGCCATGATCGACGGTGGTGCCGGCCCAATCGAAGATCACAGCCGTGATGCGGCCCATCAGAATCCCATCTCTTTCACGGTCTCCTCCGCTAGCCCAAACGAAAGCGTCATTCCCGATCCGCCCGTCGCCGTGACCACGCGCACATTCGGAACTGGCGAAAGGGAGACGAACGGCTGACCCGAATGCTTGGCGTAGACGCCATGCCAGTGTTGCGCAACCTCGAGCGTGGGCGCCTGCAGAAAGCCGCGCGCGTAACGCAAAATAAGATCGTCGATTTCGGCGCGGTCAAAGGGATCCACGGCCGCGCCGTATTCGTGCGAGTCGCCAATGGTCAGCTCGCCGCCGGCGGTCTGCGAAACGAGCACGTGAATACCCCAGCGATCATACTCGGACGTCTCGCCGGCGATGCGCTGCTTCAAGGCGGCCAGCGTCCCGCAGATCTGGAACGATTCATAAAAACGTAGCGTCAGCCCGGCGGCCAACGCGGGACCGAGTTGCCACCCTTGCGGCTGCGGGCGCGTGCGCATCATCTGGAGCTTGCAACGGCCGATGCCACTGGCGCGGAACACTTCCGGATACACCGTCTCGAAGTCGTGGCCGGTGCATACGATGGCGGAGTCGAACGTCGTCAGATCAATGGCGTGGACCGCGGTGCTCCAGCGAAACTGCACGCCGAATCGCTCGGTCAAATAACGCGGAAGCTGCGCCACCGCCACGCGCGGGTCGACGGTGATTTCCGTGGGGCTCCAGATCGCGCCGAGCAGCCCCTGCAGCCGGACGGCGTGACTGCGCGCCGGCACATCCGCCGCGTTCAGCCACTCGCAGCGGTAACCCAGCTTGGGTGCCACTTCGCAAAACTCGCGCGCCACGGCGGCTTCATCCGCGCGGTACACCACATGCAGCGAACCAGTCGGAAAGTACGGCAGCCTGGCTGCGTCCAAGACTTCCACCCACAGCTCGCGGCTGCGCAAAGCCATGTCGTGCATGCGGCCGGCCGGTTGCCCGATGGGCCAGATCATGCCGAAGTTGCGCACGGACGCGCCCGCGGCCTGCGGGCTGCGCTCGAACACCACTACGGAACGTCCCCGACGGGCCAGCGCATAGGCGTGCGCAAGACCCAGAATACCCGCTCCGACGATGGCAACATCAGCAGTCTGCGTGGCCATGAAAGGAGAGGCTACCGTATTTGAAAGAGGCGGCGCAAGCGGCGCAAATGCCGCCGAACGCGCTATCCCTTAGGAATGAGAAACAGTCCCATGCTTATGCGCTCAGCCGTCGCGAACCAGGCCCATATTCATCGCCGTGTCAAGGAAGTGGCGCGTAACCTGGCGCCGGATGTAGTGCGCATTCGATACGCGATAACCTTGGACCTCGACCGGCGAGAAAGCCATATTCGTCCGCAGTCTACTGTCCGACCAAGCCAGCCGCGAGAGGCGACTGCGATCTGTCACTGAGCGGATAGAGTCTGAATTGTTGGCGGCGATGCCATTCGATGACTTCGGCCTTTGTCAGTATTTTAGTTATCGTAACCGGTCCGAACACGCCCGCCAAGAGAACCAGCGTGGTAAGCCATCGCCTTCGCGGAGGATTTGCGCGAGCAAGCGTATCATCTTGCGCGCCGGGAAAAAAGGAAACCGATACAGGCAAGTCTGCGGCGCGCGATATGCACCGCGTATTATTCGCTTTTCCAAGTACTTATCGGCGAGGCCGTGAACAATTGGAAGAGAGATGACCAGCGGGCAGAACTAGCCCGGGACCGCGATTTATCCAGCGAAATCGACTCGGGTGCCTGAACTGTTGCCCTCCTTCTTAGCCCCAACCAGTTGGGCAAACCCCCACTACCTAGAGGCGCGTGGCGAATCGAACGCCGCCTTGGTACCATGCTTGTTTCCCGACGCTTACCACCACACGGTGGTGACGCTATAAGGCGCCACTTGGATGGGGTTGCTGGAGGTCGTGCCTTGGATCTGAACGTTAGCTTGCGATTGCGCGGTGTTCGCCGCCATAGGGCTTGAATTCGAAACATAGGTTAAGTTAAGCGTGCTCTGCACGGTGGCGCCGTTGAGGACGATCGTGGCCGTTTGAGGCGTGGCGGACTTGTTGGTAATCAGAAGGTAGTGGCGGCCGCTTGCCGCCACGTATGTCTGCGCATAAATGGCCAGTATCCGATCGCCGTTAAATCCGGAGATGGCGACCGTGGACCCGCCGGACACGGTGGTCGGCCAGATCTGGGTCCCGCTGTTGATGGCCTCGTTGGCCACTTCCATGGCCAGTCCCGGCGCCGAATGGTAGAACTGAAACTGGGTATTCGGGTTGGTGGCGGTGTCCGTGGAATAGTTCGGGTTGGCGGCTACTAGAGGGAGTAGATAGCTTTCGTAGTCGTTCACGGATTGGATTAGTCCATGATAGTCGGAGTTGTCGGTATACAGGGAGTTTATTCCGACTCCCTTCACATTCGGGATCGAAGACAGCCGCGCGATATATTCGGCCAGGAAAATGCCGTTGTACAGGTAGCTCAAGAAAATGTCGTCATCCTGCGTGCAGCAGTTGAACTCCGTAATGAATATCGGAGTGTTAGCGCCGACCAACGGGATTAAGTACGAATTGATGTAATCCGTACTGCCATAGGCCAGGACGCCGTTCAGAGCCAAAATCGTATTCGCGGCCGACTGATTCGCGACGATCGGATAAATATGATTCGATACCGCATTCCAGTACTGGGGGGTATAGCTTGAGAATCCGCTATCCCAAGCCGGGTAACAGGGCACTGGGGGTGCCGGCGGCGACTGGCACCCCGATGTTCCCGGGTACCATCCCGCCGGGAACACCCCGACTGTGGCGGCGGGAGCGGCAGCTATGATCTCGTTGAAGTAAGAGTTGGACGCCGCGGCGTAATCGGCGAATGTCGGGTATAGGACCGGATAGACATAAGCCTCGTTGCCAAGCTCCCAGTCCACCACGTTCAAGCCGTAGCTTTGGGCAGCTAGCGCCATTTGGGTCGCGCTGCCGGGGTTAGTATCGGTAAAAGTGTTGAAGCAAATAATGGCGTTGGCTTTCAGCGTGCTGGCGAACGTGGCAAAATCGGAAAACAAGACGCCTCCCTTGGCCTGCGTGAGCTGCTGGGAGAGGGTCAAAATGTTTGCCGGCTGGCCGGCTACGGCCGGCGGCGTGCCGCCGATCAGAGAGTTCATCCAGGCAATGTTGGTTTGGCCAGTGGTCCAATCGAAATCCATGGAAGCCGTGCCGGCGGGATACCGCAGCCAGCCCGCTCTTAGCGGTGTTGCCGCCGCGACAAACTTAGGATCGTAATACTCTACGCCGTTTCGCGGTTGAGGCACATTGAAACCGCTGAAACCCGGCGCAATGGGGGATGCCCCTGTCGACTTGATTTTAATGGTTACCGGGTTTTGGGCGTGGACAATCGTCGGTAAGGCCGGCGCCAATAAGGCAGCGACGGCCACTAGGCGAAACCCGCCATGGAAAAGCTTGCGGGAATGGCGCACCGAGTCGCCGCTCACGTACGTTAGTGGAAATCGGCGCACAACTCCTCCTTCGTCCAGATTGCCTTAGTGATTATATATACCATGATGGTTCGGCCGGGGTCAAGAAGTACTGGGCCTTAACATGAGACTTGAAGTCCCGATCCATAAGTCGATAGCAATTATCCATGAGTCAATAGGATCGCGTGGCGGGGAGCCGCGCGCCCAAGCGTCATGGCAGCAGTTTCACCACGGCCAGTGTCATATCGTCGTGCTGCGGAGCGCTGGCCGTGAATGCATCCGCCGCCATGAGCCGTCGATCGCCTGCCCCGCCGGCAGCCTGCGGCACACCTGCGCAGACGCGATCATGCGTTCCTCGCCCACTCTTCGTCGTCCTTGGTCATGGCTTCGCTGATACCGTCCGTGTACGCCAGCAGGACGTCGCCAGGCAATAGTACCATTGAAGACTGGCCGTACTGGAACTGCGGCAACCCCGACCACGGGGCCGTCCGCCTCCAGGCGCAGCACCTCCTCGCCGCGCAGAATCACCGGCGGCTTATGACCCGCATTCACGAACGCCAGCGTACGGCCGTGGGGATCGTGTCGCCAACGTGAACGCCGGCCTGTGGAGCTTCCGGCGGGGTGGTCGTCACGACCGGCCCTGAGCCGACGTTGAACGGCAGACGTGCGCGTTCCTGGCCAAACCGGAGCCCGTCATACAGACTGGCTGCCCCGCCAATCCAATAGCCGAAAGAAAGCAGGACAGCAGTATCAGCAGGGCGTAGGCGCGGTGGCTGGCTTTCATACCGTGGGCCGTGACAGCTATGGTATCAATGTTGTTGGCAGAACTCCCAGGCCCGCGCGCGCTGTTCGCCGAGACCTTCGGGCCGGATGGCGACGCCGCGCTGGTATCCGCGCCCGGCCGCGTCAACCTGATCGGCGAGCACATCGACTATCACGGCCTGCCAGTCTTGCCGATTGCCATCAGCCGCTCGATTCGGGTGGCCTTCCGCGCGCGCGCCGATCGCCGCATCCGCGCGGTCAGTGCCGGCTACGGCGTCCGCGATTTCGCCTGGACGGCAGATCTCGCTCCCACGGCCGCGGGCGATTGGGAAAACTATCTGCGCGCCGCGGCGTGCGCCGTCGGCCGGAAATGGGGCACGGGCCGCGGATTGGACGCCGCCATCGTCTCCGATCTCCCGCCCGCCGCTGGGCTGTCTTCGTCTTCGGCGCTGATCGTGGCCTTCACGCTGAGCCTGCTCCGTGCCAACGCCATCGCGCCCACGCTCGTGGAACTCATGGAGGTTCTGCCCGAAGGCGAGCAATTCGTGGGCACGCGCGGCGGCGGCATGGATCACGCGGCCGCGCTCGCCTCGCGGACGGGCTGCGCTTCGCTCATCGAATTCGATCCGCTGGCGGTCCTGCCCGTGCCGATCCCGCGTGGCTGGGAGTTCCTGGTGGCCCACAGCCTCACAGTCGCGGAGAAATCCGGCGGTGTGCGGGAGCAGTACAACGCCTGCCGTGCAGCCGGAACGACGGCTCTAGCGCGGCTGGGATTTCCCTCGTACCGTCTGGCCATCCAGGGCCGCACGCTCCCGCAACTGGAAGAACTGGCTACGCAAGAACTGAACGACGCCGAGCGTGCCGCCTTCATGCACGTCACCACCGAAGCCTTGCGCGTGCGCGCCGCGGTCACCGCGATGGAACAGCACGATGCGGAGACCTTTGCATCGCTGCTGCGGGCGTCACAGGCCAGCCTGCGCAACCGCCTGCACGTGAGCTCGGCCGCGCTCGACCGGCTGGTGGAAGCGGCTATGGATTCCGGCGCACTCGGCGCGCGCCTTACCGGCGCAGGATTCGGCGGATGCGCCGTGGTCTTCTGCCGCAAGCCGGACCTGCCCGCCGTGCGCCGCGGACTGATTCAGCGCTACTATGCGGAATTGCCCCAATTCGACGCGCTTAAGCACCTGATCCACGCCGAACCAAGCCCCGGCGCGCTGCAAGTCGATTAAGGAAATCAATGCACCTCCACACGCTTGACTGGATCATCGCCGCCGCCTCCATCTTGATCTGCTTCGTGCCAGCTCTCTTCTTCGGGAAACGCTCGGGCAAGAGCACCGCTGAATTCTTCGCCTCCGGCCGCTCCGTGCCCTGGTGGCTGGCCGGCCTCTCCATGGTGGCCACCACCTTCTCCAGCGACACGCCGAACCTGGTGGCTAACTTCGTCCGCACCGAGGGAGTCGCCGGCAACTGGCAGTGGTGGGCATTCACGCTCACCGGCGTCCTCACGGTGTTCTTCTATGCGCGTCTCTGGAGGCGCTCCGGCGTACTTACCGATCTGGAATTTTATGAAATACGCTACTCCGGAAAGGCCGCCAGCGCCGTCCGCGGCTTCCGCGCGATCTATCTCGGCTTCTTCTTCAACTGCATGATCATGGCTACCGTAGACTTGGCCGCCGTCAAGATCGCCGCCGTCCTGTTCGGCTTCGACCGCTGGCAGACGCTGCTCGCCGTGGGGCTGCTGAATGTCGTATTCGCCGCGCATTCGGGCCTCTGGGGCGTGCTGGTCATCGACATGCTCCAGTTCTTCATCAAGATGACCGCCGTCATTGCCGCGGCTTACTTCGCGGTGGAGCTGCCGCAGGTGGGCGGCCTGCACGGACTGGTGGAGAAGCTCTCGCACATGCGCGGGCCCGGCGGTCTGAACTACATCGACATACTCCCGGACTTCACCAATAACTGGGATCTCGCGGTAGCTATATTCGTAATGCCGCTGGCCGTACAGTGGTGGGCCGTCTGGTATCCCGGCGCCGAACCGGGCGGCGGAAGTTACATCGCCCAGCGTATGTTGGCGTCTAAGTCCGAGAAAGACGCCCTGGGCGCAACCCTGTTCTTCAATGTCGCGCACTATGTGTTGCGGCCCTGGCCATGGATTCTGGTAGGTTTGGCGTCTCTTATTATCTATCCCCAGTTGTCCGACATCCAGCGGTCGTTTCCGCAAGTCAGTCCCAGTCTTATGGGTCATGATCTCGCATTCCCGGCGATGCTGCGATTCCTGCCGGTTGGCTGGATGGGATTAATGCTGGGCGGCTTGGTGGCTGCTAACTCTTCCACGATTCTCACGCATTTGAATTGGGGCGCGTCTTACCTGGTACATGACTTTTACCGCCGCTTCATCAAGCCGGGCAGGAGTGAGAAGCATTACGTTCTGGCGGGAAGGCTGGCGACGGTTCTGCTCTTCGTGTGTTCGTCCGCTTTGGTCTTCGCATTGGCTACAGCCAAGGAAAGCTTCAACATCATCTTACAAATCGGGGCCGGCACCGGCCTCTTGTATCTGATGCGCTGGTTCTGGTGGCGTGTGACTGCCTGGTGCGAGATCGTGGCTATGTGCAGCTCGTTCGGCGTCTCGATCGTGTTCCTGATCTTGACTAGGAACGGCATCGCCGTTGGGACTTACCAGCAGTTACTGATTACCATCGCCTTCACCACAGCCGGCTGGGTCGCGACCGCCTATCTCGGCCCCCAAACCGATCCGGCCGTGCTCATCTCGTTCTACCAGAAAGTGCATCCCTTCGGCCCGGGCTGGCGGCGCGTGCGCGCGTTGGCGGGCATCTCGCGGGCCCAGGCCGCCGAATGGTCGCAGCACGAGAACATCCCGCTGTCACTGCTCGGCTGGAGCACCGGATGCGCCATGATCTGGTCAGCCTTGTTCGCCGTGGGCAACTTTCTCTATGGCCGGATGGATTATGCATTCGCCCTGCTGGCCATATTCATGGTGACAGCGGCTATCCTGATCCGGGTCGTCAACCGCCTGTGGAATTGACGTGGCGCACGCACTCGTGCGTGCCGCGTCGGCACTCATGCCGACGCCCGGTCGCGTCGATTGAGAGCGTGCGCTACGTCATCGGCTGTCGCGGTAGTAATTGACCAGATCCAGCTTGGGCGGAACATGTCCCATGGTTCGCAGAAATCCGGAGACCTGTCCGCGATGATGCGTGCCATGATTCACCACGTGTAACACCAGTTGACCGAGCGGCTGCCGCCAGGGCGCGCCCCGCACATCGGTATAAGATACTTCCGCCTGGGCAGCCTCGTCCGTCAGCCCTTCAGCCCACCCCTTCCACTGTCGATGCAGCGCGGGCCAGTCGTTTTGGAGTACCGTAAACCGGTAGTCCGCGGCGGTTGGAAATGTCTTCGCGGGTTCTCCCTTCAACCGCGCCAGCCACAACCGATCCGCGCCAAACACGTGTACCAACGTGCCCAACACGCTCTTGTCCGCCGTGCCGAAATTGCGCGTGAGTTCGTCCTGCGTCAACAACTCGCCAGTGGCTTCCACCAGCAGCCGGCTGGCCCACGCAGTGTAATCGATCTGAGAACGCAGAACCTCCGCCGATACCACCATGTCACCCTCCTCAAAAGTGTTCAAAAGTGTTGCCGCAAATCCGAAAACCGCTCCAACATCAACAGCCGCCCAGGTCCCGGCCGGATATCCTGCCGCTCTAGAGTCCACGTATGGGCGTGCGGAATGAAGACGGCATTCAGGCCCGCTTCGAGCGCCGGATTGACGTCCGACTTCGCGCTGTTGCCCGCCATCCACGCCCGCTCGGGATCGATGCCGCGCTGCTCAACCAGTGTGCGGTACGCGGCCACATCTTTCTCCTTCACGATGGCCGTGTGCCCGAAGTAGGTCCCCAGGCCCGAGCGATCGATCTTCAGCTTCTGCTCGTCCGGATGGCCCTTGGTGAACAGCGTCAGATCGTGGCGCGAGGTCAGATATTCCAACGTCTCTGGCACGCCGCCGATCACTTCCATGGGGCAGTCCGGAATCCGCTCCGCAAACGACATCACCGTGCGCAGATCCTCCTCGCGCACATCCCGCTCAGCCAGATGTCGGTAGCATTGCCGCAGGTTGTGCGCGAAGTTCAACGAACCATAGCCGTGGATCTTAGCGTTGGCAAGTTCGACCTCGTCCAGCACATCGCGGATCTCGGCGGCATTCAGCGTGGAGTGATCCAGATACTGCACAAATTCGTCGAACGCCCGCTCGAAATAAATGTTGTTCTCCCAAAGGGTGTCGTCGGCGTCGATCATCAAGTATTGGCGAGTCATCTGGGGACCGTGGGCGCCAACCGGAACGGGATCTCGATCAATGCGTCGACCTCCACTGGCTGGCCATTGCGTAGCGCGGGCTCGAACTGCCACTTGCCCAGGGCCTCTTGGGCGCTCTGGTCCAGACGTTCGTCGAGGCGCCGCAAAAGTCTCACCGAGTCCACCCGGCCATCTTTGCGAATCACCGCGGCCAAGCGCACGTTCCCCTCCACGCGGTCCGCCATCGCGGCGGGGAAGTACTTGGGGTCCACTTTGCGCAAAGGCACCGGCAGAGTCAACGCGCCGCCCGATGCGGAGTCCTCGCGCCGTTCCGCGAACCAGATCATCCAGCTTCCGCTGTAACTGGTGATGTTGGGCATCTGCAACGACATGGCGTAAATGTCGCGCCCATTCCACAGCGGATCGGGCGCGGATGAGACGCGAATCGCGGGATGCGGTCCGGAGATCGACGTCGCCGGCAAGCTGCTGCGCAACGCCGCGCGCAAATTGGCCTCCGCGGTCGGCGAGGCGCGCGCCATCAGAGCGGGTTTGGCATCCGGCAGGCCGCTGCGAATGAGCAAACCGGGCACAGTCAGGATGGCGCCCTCCACCGAAGCATCCGTTCCGCCCGCGGGGCGCGGTTGCGGGCCGGCCGAAAACTGTGCATCGCGCGAGCCATCCGGCGCGGGTGCGGGCGCTTTCGCATTGGGGTTGAGTCCCACGATCGCGATGCTGACAGCGGCAAGGGATGCCGATTCGGGCAGCGGCGGAGGTTCGGGCAAGGGAGATCCGAAGGGGCTGGCCTTCGCGCCGCCACCCAAGACGAGGGGCGGCGGCACGAACGTGCGTGGCGGGGCTTTCGCCGGCTGCATCGCGGGCACGCTGGGCGCGCCCCTCAAGTTGCGTGCCGTGCGAATCTCCGGCGGAGCCGCCAGCACAGGCGCTTCGCCAATGGGCGCAGGGGCTTCCGGAGGCGGCACAAACAGCTTCGGCTGTGGCGGCGGCTCCACGTGCGGCGCACGAATCGCCAGCACATTCGGCGACTGCAGGTCCGTGCGCAATTCCAATTTGGGCGCCGGTTGCCAGACGAATTGCCTGGCGCGCCGCGCTTTCGCCGCAGCCGCCACGATCTCCTGTGCCAACTTCACATCCGCGCGCGGGGGTTTCGCGGTTTTGCGCGCCGCAGGCGGCGAAACATCCGGCAGCTTCTCGCGAAAGTCGTACCACACCAACTTGCTGGCGTGCGGCGCGATCGCCTGCGCGTAAAGCGACTTCGGTTCTTCGCGCACGGGCCCAGCGGCCAACCAAGCCAGGATGAGTCCATGGGTCAGCAGCGAAACCGCAAGAGGCGCCGGCCTGAATCGTGCGGACATGCTTTCCTAGATGCCGGACGGCTTGCCGCCGAATCCGTTTTGCGGGGCCACATGCCGTACGTGCACGATATGCCGCTGCCGCGGGACGTATTTCGAAAGGAACTCGCTCAACTCCCGCAGACGCTGCGCTTCCGAGCGTGTGCGCAGCAGCGCATTCAGAAAATCCAGGTCGGGCAGCCCCTGCGCCAGTTGAAAGCTAAGCTGCGGGTCGTCCAGGTCCGGCTCGGGCGTGAGCGGTTGCAGGACGCGCGATTCCAGCAGTTTCTTGTATTGCGTCAAAGCCGCGTGTTGCGCCTCGAGCGGCGTGGGCGCGTCCGCATCGTCGTCGTCGTCGAAAAATTGCACTTCGCCGCGCAGATATTCTTTCTCTTCGTCCAGCATGACCACTTCGAAGCGCCGGCGCCCGCACGCGAGGATGTCCATTTTCCCGTCCGGGTAGTTCCTCAGCACCTTCTCCACGACGACCGTGCAGCCGGCATTCACGATGCCTTCGTCCTTCGCCAGCACGATGCCGAATTCGGAGTTCTCCCGCAGGGCATTGCCGACCATTTCCTTGTAGCGATCCTCGAAAATGTGCAGCGGCACGTGCGTGCGCGGAAAGACGACTACATGCAGCGGGAACAGCGGGAGCAGCCGCGTGGACATGCTACTATTATTGCGTCTCAGGGCGGTTCCGGCAAACGTAGTAGGGCGGACCCCCCGGTCCGCGCGGGTCCCCCTGGACCCGCTGTTCGCTATACGGATCAAAGCTCTCGACGACCGAGGCAGGCCGGCGAGGGCGTCGGTCGCGGTCCAGGGGGGCCGCCCAACAACTAATGCAGGTTTTCGGCTAACGATGCGCATAGATGGAAAAGTGGTCCTGATCACCGGAGCTTCCGAGGGTATCGGCGCGGCTTGCGCGGTAGCCTTCCGAAAACGCGGCGCGCGGCTTTCGCTGATGGCGCGCTCCCCGGAGACGCTGCGGGCCGCGGGCGGACCCGACGCGCTGATCACACCGGGCGATCTCACCGTGCCCGAAATCCGCCAAGCCGCCGTGGCCGCCACGCTGGATCGATTCGGCGCCATCGACATCCTCGTGAACAATGCGGGCATGGGCCTCTACGATCCCGCCTGGAGCGCGCCCCTCTCCGATGCGCGCAGCTTGTTCGAGCTGAATTTCTTCGCGCCGCTGGCCCTCACGCAGCTCGTCGTGCCGCATATGCGCGCGCGCGCGAGCGGCCTCATCGTGAATGTTTCCTCAGTGGCCGGCAAGGTCACCCTGCCGTGGCTGACGCTCTATTCCGCTTCCAAGTACGCGCTGGGTTCCCTCACCGACGGCCTGCGCATGGAGTTGCGGAAGGATGGCATTCACACCATGACGGTTTGTCCCAATTACGTGAAAACAAATTTCCAGGATCATGCGCTCGGCGGCCAGCCGCCGCCTGGAATCGCGCGCCGGAAACAATTGGCCATCACTCCGGAGCGATGCGCCGAAGCCATCGCACGCGGTGTGGAGCGTGGCGCGCGCACCGTCATGGCTCCCGGATACGGCTGGCTGTTCGTGCTGGCCGAGCGTCTTTTTCCCGCTCTGGTCGACGCGCAACTCGCCGCCATCTTGCACGACGTATGATCCTGAAGCTGAAACGCACGCCCGGCATCTACCTGGTCGGATTCATGGGGTCCGGCAAGAGCACCATCGGCCGCCTGCTGGCTGAGCGGATCGGTTGGCACTTTGTCGATTTGGACGCCGAGATCGAAGCCGCGGAGGAGACCAGTATTCTCCGCATCTTCGAAACGCGTGGCGAAGCGGACTTCCGCCGCCTGGAGCGCGAGAAGTTGCGCCATCATGTGCGCGCCGTCGAGTGTGGCCGGCCGGCGGTTTTGGCGCTGGGAGGTGGCGCCATTGCCCAACCTGAAAACTACGCGCTCATCGAAAACAACGGGGTCGCGATTTGGCTGGATTGCCCTTTCGAGACCGTTCGCCGGCGTGTCGAGCCGGCATCTCACCGGCCGCTGGCGCGCGATGCCGTGAGCTTTGCGCAGCTTTACGAAACGCGCCGCGAGTCCTACGCGCGCGCCGATTACCGTATTCCGATCGAGAGCGACGACCCGGCGGTCGCCGTCGAAGCCACCCTGCGGCTGCCGTTATTCAAGTGAAGATTGAAGCCAAGCTCCGTCGCCAGGCGCTCGCCATCTTCAAGGCCGCTCTTCGGGCCGCCAATCCCGCGGAAGGCGTCGCCGCCCAACTGGCGCGCGAAAATCTCACGCCTTATCGCCACGTTTATGTGATAGGTGCAGGCAAGGCCGCCGCGGCCATGGCCCGCGCCGCCGAACGTGTGCTGGGACGCCGCATCGCGCGCGGTCTGCTGAACGTCAAGTATGGCCACGTCGCTCCTTTGCGCCGCATCGAGTTGAATGAGTGCGGCCATCCCGTGCCCGACCAGCGCGGCGTGGAAGGCGCGCGGCGCATTGCCGAAATCGCCGTCGGCGCAGGCCCGTACGACCTGGTGCTCTGCCTGATCTCGGGCGGCGCTTCCGCCCTGCTGCCGCTGCCGGCCGAGCCCATCACGCTCGACGAAAAACAGGAAGTCACAAAATTGTTGTTGGCCTCGGGCGCCGGCATTCACGAGATCAACGCCGTCCGCAAGCACATCTCCCAAATCAAAGGCGGCCAACTGGCGCGCCTGGCCTATCCCGCACAGGTCCTTTCGCTGTTGCTCTCCGATGTGATCGGCGACGATCTCGACACGATCGGCTCCGGCCCCACCGCGCCGGACGCCTCTACGTTCGCACTCGCCCGCGCCATCTTGGAGAAGTACGAGATCCTTCGCCGCGTGCCCGCCTCCGTTCGCGAGCGCATTGAGTGCGGCGTGCGCGGCCGGATTCCAGAGACGCCCAAGCCGGGCGATGCCATCTTCACGCGGGTGCGAAACGTAGTTATCGGCAGCAGCCGCCTGGCAGTGGACGCCGCCGCCGCTCATGCCCGCCGATTGGGGTTTCGCACGGTGGTACTCTCCACGTTCGTCGAAGGCGAGACGCGCGAGATCGCCCGCATGCACGCCGCCATAGCCAAGGAAATCGTGCATGCCGCCCGCCCGCTGAAGCCGCCGGCTTGCGTCATCACTGGCGGCGAGACCACCGTCACGCTGCGCGGCGACGGGCTGGGTGGACGGAATCAGGAATTCGTGCTGTCGGCAGCCATCGATATCGCGGGCCTGCGAAACGTGGTGTTATTCAGCGCCGGCACCGATGGTACCGACGGCCCTACCGATGCGGCGGGCGCAATCGCCGACGGACGCACCCTGGCGCGCGACCCGCGTGCGCCGGAATTCCTGGCGCGCAACGATTCATATCGCTACTTCGAAGGCTTGGGCGACCTGATCGTGACCGGGCCCACCGGCACCAACGTCATGGATGTGCGCCTGATCCTGATTGGAGAACAGGCTGGAGAACGGCCGTGAGATTCTGGCGCAAAGAAGTGATCGATTTCGCGCTGGACCGCGAAACCGCCGCGCACATTCGCGAGCAAAAGGAATGGATCGCGCGCGAGCCGGCGAATGCGCGGCCCTGGTACAACTTGGCGCAACTCTACCGCATCGAGCACCAGCAGGATGAAGCGCTGGCGCTGCTGCTGGAAGCCGTGCGCCTCGACGACGCCTGCGCCGACGCGCACATCGCGCTTGCTGAAATCTACGCCGTCCGCGCGGACTACTCCGCGGCGCGGCAGCACGCCCTGAAGGCCGCGGAAAACGGTAACTCGCGCGGCGTGGAGCTGCTGGGCCGGCACGGCGTGGAGTAGGCAGCCGGGTAGTGCCTGAAAGTTGCGGTGAACTGGTTTGTCCGGTTTCTGTTATACATACTGGTCACTGTGTGGGGCAGACCATCGCCTTTTGTGGTCTGCCACTCTGGCGCGCCCCACGCACATGGCTCTTAAGTGAACAGTATTGGTCCTAGCCCTCTCTAGGACCAAACCGCCAAGTCTAGCGAAGCTCGGCGTCGTTTCGGCAGCTCCGCCAACCCTCTGCCCGGCCACCACAGTGAATTCCTGGATACAATCAAAAGGGCATGCAAGAACTGGCCTTCCGGAGCAGTCATCGTGGGCGAATCCAACTTCCTGGAAGCGATTGTTACCCTGCTGACCGAGAACCACATTCGTTATTGTGTGATCGGCGGCCAGGGATCTGATGCGGCGCCCGAGCAAGCGGCGGAAAGATTTGCTCGATATCGAGCGCATCGTGGACGCCTATCCAGCCTTGCGGGAACAGGTTCCGGCGGATGTTCTCAATCGGTTTCAGTCGCCTTAGTTCTAAGGCATAAAATTTGACGCGTACTCAGTGTGTACATCAGCGGCGTTGTAGCCGGAATAAATGACGATCGCGTTTCCCAAGGCGTTCACCGCGGCGGCTTCCGGCGAGATTTCGCTGCTTCCCGGAACAGAGACGGTGGCCGGATCGCCCCAACCCCCCAGAGCGGTGGCTCGGATGACGGCATGGACCTCCGGAGTCGCGCTGCTTGACAACCAAACAGCGAGCGCCGCGCCATTCGAAGCGAGAGCGAAATATACTTGACCGACACTGGTGTCGCTGCCGGACAGAACCACCGGCGGCGTCCACGCGTTGCCGCTAATGGAACCGCTGACCGCAAGCGCCTGCGACGTGGAGAAGCCGATGGTCTCGTAGACCATCGTCACGTCGCCCGCATTGTCGCTCGCCAGATCGGAAACAATCGAGATGCCCTCCACATTCACGACATTCTTGAAAGTGCTCCAGGCGCCGCCGGAGACGCCCTGCGTGGCAGAAATGTAGGTCCCGGCACCGCTCAGCGCCACCAGCATCGCCCGTCCGGTGGAATCCAGCGCCACCCACACATCGTGTGAATCCTCAGTGGGCCCCAAGAGCATGCCGGAGTCCACCCAGAGGCCGGCACCCGCCTCCTGCCGCGCGGCATGCGGAACATAGTTGCTCAGCTCGCAGAATCCCTCGCTGCAGACGGCAGTGTAGGATTCCCAGGTCACGATCACAGCGCCGTTTTCGGCGATTCCTGCGTGATCGGCGGTAATATGCACGCCGGTGGCGACGGTCTGTGGAGAGGTCCAAGCGCCTCCGGCAGGGCGCAGTACGGCCAACACAGTGCTGCTGGCGGCTGTCGATCCCCCAACGGTCCAGGCTACTGCGGCATCGCCTTGCGCATTCATTACGAAAATCGGATTTGACGCGCCGGGTATCAGAAGCTGCGCCGGATTCCATTTCCCAGTGGCCGGGCGATCGGCTGTCCACACGCCGTCGTCACCAGTCCATACCGCGGTAGCGAATCCTCCGGCGCTGATCCGCACCGCCGGAAAAACCAAGGTTGTCTGGAGTCCAAGCGATCCCGGGGAGACCTGCGTGACGCTGCCCCAACTACCGGCGCCAGGTTCCGCGCGCGACCAGATGTGGGCCTCACTTCTGATCTCATCCCAGACCGCCAGCGAGTTGCCATTCCCATCTATGGCCGCGGCTGCTTCCCAGCCCTGACCACCCGTGCTGAGCGCCGCGGGTTGAGTCCAGGCGCCGGTCTGCGCGGACGCCGGCGCCAGAAACGCAACTGCGATGTAAACCAATCGAGCATTCATATTGATCCGAATCATTCTGCTTCCATACAAATGATAAGCGTAAAGCCACGGGATCGGATGTGAACTGTTTGCAAACACTTGTGAACTTGCCGTGAGGGATGTATCCAGGAAGACAAGTGGCGGCTGTCGCGGCTCGGCAGACCTGGCGCGCCGCTATACTGTATAGGAATGCGCCTCCTCTATCTCTTCTGCGCCGTGTTGGCCGCCCGTCCCGGCCTCGCCGCGCCCGGCCCGGACGAGTATCGCGCGCGCCGCGCCGAATTGTCCCAGCAGCTTCACAACGGCGTGCTCGTGTTATTCGGCCACACCGAGAAGGGCGAGGAGAACATCCGTACCGGCTTTTTCCAGGAGTCCAATTTCTACTACCTCACCGGCTGGAAGGAACCCGGCGCCATTCTGTTAGTCACGCCGCCACGGGACGACCAGCCGTACGCGGTCCTCTTCCTCCCCCGCCGCCAGCCGGACCAGGAAAAGTGGACCGGGCGCAAAGCGGGACCGGACGACGCCAACATCTGCCAACTTACCGGCTTCGATACCGTGCTGCCCGCGGAAAGCTTCGAGAGTGAGTTGCACAAGCAACTGGAACGCTATTCGAGCATTTACGCTCTCGGCGAGCCGGGCACCGCTGAGCTTAAGACCCTGGCTCCCATGCGCGATATCTCCGACGCCGGCCAGACGATCGCGCGCCTGCGCATGCATAAGTCTCCTGAAGAACTGGCCCTCATCCAGCGATCCATCGACGTCACGCTGGAAGCGCATCGCGCCGCGTGGAAACGCGCGGAGCCGGGTTTATACGAATATCAGGTGGCCGCTACCATGACTTCGGTCTATTTCGACCAGGGATGCGAGCGCAGCGCCTACGAGCCTATCGTAGGCTCCGGCCCTAACAGCACCATCCTGCACTATTCCCGCAATTCCCGCCGCATGGATCGCGGCGAGCTGCTGCTGATGGACGTGGGCGCGGAGTGCGCCGGATACGCCGCCGATATCACGCGCACCATCCCGGTGGGCGCGCGGTTCAGCAAGCGCCAGCGGGAGATATACGAGATCGTGCTGGGGGCGCAGAACGCGGTGATCGCCGCCATCAAGCCGGGCCTTCCGCTGGGCGACCTGAGCAAGATCGCCCGCCAGTACATCGACACGCATGGCAAGGATCTGCACGGCGAGCCGCTGGGCAAGTACTTCACTCACGGCGTCAGCCATCATGTGGGACTGGACGTACACGACGCCGCCGATTTAAGCCAGCCGTTGGCCGAAGGCAATGTCATCACGGTGGAGCCGGGCATCTACATTCCCGAAGAAAGCGTCGGCATCCGCATCGAGGACATGGTGCAGGTGACCAAGGACGGCGGCCGGCTGATGAGCGGCGCGCTGCCGCGCGATCCCGCCGAAATCGAGAAGGCTTTGGGCAAGTAGATGGAGGGCGGGCAATCCTGCCCGCAGCCGGCTTTCAGCCGGCCCTGGCCGCCTAAAAGGCGGCTGGGGCCAAGATTGGCCGCCCTCCAAGCCGACCTACTATTAGAGTGAGAGATGCGGGTGAGCCGGCAAAGCGCGATCTACTGGGTACTGCTGGCGGGTGCCTTCGCCGTGGCCGTAACGGCCAGTTGGATCGTCGGCGGGCAGATCGATAACGACGCCTACGACTGGATGTTCCGGCTGTACAAGCCGCGGCCGTGGCAGACGCAGAGCATCCTATTGGCGATCGACGAGGTGTCGCTGAACGCCTACGGAGGCGTGCGCGGTTTGCGCAAGCCGCTGGCTGAGGCGCTGGAGCGGATCTCGGCAGCCTCGCCCAAGGCCGTGGCGGTGGATGTGATCCTGACCGATGCGAGCGACCCCGAAACGGACGCGCGCCTCGCCGCCGCCATGGGCGCAACGCGGCGCCTGGTGCTGGCGTGCCAACTGTTGCCCGACGGTTCGGCCTGGGAAGATCCGCTGCCGATGTTCGCGAAGCACGCGGCCGCGCTGGGGCATGTGCACGTAGAGCAATCCGAACAACTGGATTCGGTGGGCCGGTCTTTGCCGCTGGAGGAATTCACTGGCCATGTGCGGCGGTGGGCGTTGTCTTTGGAAGCCTACAAAGTGAGCCGGGGCGCGCAGATTCTGGAATCGCCCGAGGATCTGGATGTGGGCGGGCGGCTGATCCCGTCCACGCGCGCGGACGGGCGCCTGATGCGCATCCGCTACGCGCCGCCCTCAATGCCTATTCCGCGGGTTTCCCTGAAGGCGCTGCTCGATAATCCGCGGCTGGCAGCGAGCTTCTCCGGCAAGGTGGTCTTCGCGGGAGTGACCGCGCAGACCGCCGTCCGCGACTGGCTTTTCACGCCTTACTCCGGCGGTACGCCGATGGTGGGCGTTGAAATCCACGCGAATGCGTTCGAGACCATCGCCCAAGGCCTCTTCCTGACGGACGCCCCCGCATCGGCGGTGCTGGCGTTTAGTCTTCTGTTGGTGGTGGCAATAGGTGTGACTTACAGCCGCTTCACGGGCCGCCGGGCGAACGGCCTGGCCGCCGGCATTCTAGCAGTCGCGCACATTACGCCTTACTGGCTCTTCACGCATCGCATCGTTTTCTCCTTTTGCATGCCGGTATCGTCGGCATGGCTGTCGCTGATCGCCGCCGGCGGCTATCAATTGCTGGTGGTGCGCCGCAGCCTGCGCAAATCCGAAGCCGAAACCGACCGCTACCGCCAGACCATCCACTTCGTCACGCACGAAATGCGCACGCCGCTCACCGCCATCCAGGGTTCCAGCGAACTGATGGGCCGCTATGCCCTGCCGGAAGAGAAGCGCAAACAGATCGTCGAGCTGATCAACGCCGAATCCAAGCGGCTCGGCCGTATGATCGAAATGTTTCTCAGCATGGAGCGGCTTTCCGCCGGCCAGGTGGAGCTGAAAAAGGAAACGTTCTCCGCCGGCGAACTGATGGCCGGATGCGTGGCGCGCGCGCTCCCGCTGGCCGAGCGCAAGCAGATTCGCATCCTGACGGAAGCCGCGCCGCTGGATATCCTGTTGACGGGCGACCGCGAACTGATGGAATACGCCTTCTACAACCTGCTGACCAACGCCATCAAGTACTCGCCGGCGCGCACGCAGGTGACGCTGGCGGCCGTGCGCAAGCACGGGCAGGCGTACATCTCGGTGGAGGACCAGGGCATCGGCATGGACCACAAGGAGGTCAAGCAGATCTTTCAAAAGTTCTACCGCACCAAGCGCGCGGAACAATCGGGCGAAGCTGGTACCGGGATCGGCCTTTCCATCGTGGAGCAGATCGTGATCCAGCATTCCGGTACCATTGAAGTGATGAGCCGCCGAGGGGAGGGGTCCCGGTTCACCATGGTGCTGCCTGTGCCGGTTTCGGCGGTCCTGGCTGAGAAAGCGAAAGAAAGCTGATGCGGCGACTACTGGTTGTGGAAGACGATCCGGCGGTGCGCCTGACCGTGACGACGTTTCTGGAGTTGGAGGGCTACGACGTCGACGCGGTGGCTTCCACCGGCGAAGCTTTGGAACGGCTCTCGGAACACAGCTACCCCATCGTGATTTCGGATATCTACATCGACGACCGCACTGGCCTGGATGTGCTGAACGCGGCGCGCAACAAAGACCCCAAGTGCTCCGTGATTCTGATGACGGCGCGCGGCACCATGGAAACGGTGATGGCCGCCACGCGCGGCGGTGCCTTCGACTATGTGGCCAAGCCGTTTGAAATCGACCGCATGCTCGACACCATCAAGCGCGCGGAGGCGGCGCGCCATTACGACGAGGAAGGCGGCGAGAAAGAAGCCGGTCCGGACGATCTGCCGGAAAGCGAAATGATCGGCAGCTCCGCCGCCATGGTGGAGATTTACAAGACCGCTTCGCGGGTCGCGCCCACCGACGCCACGGTGCTGATCGAGGGCGAGACGGGCACCGGAAAGGAACTGGTGGCGCGCATGATCCACCGCTTCAGCGCGCGCGCCAGCGGGCCGTTCGTGCCGGTGGATTGCGCTTCGATCGCCCCCACGCTGCTCGAAAGCGAACTGTTCGGGGCGCTGAAGGGCGCCTTTACCGGAGCGGACCGCGACCGCATGGGCGTGATCGAATCCGCCAACCGCGGGACCGTGCTGCTGGACGAAATCGGCGACATCGAGATGAACTTCCAGTTTAAGCTGCTGCGTTTCCTGCAGGAGCGCGAGATCCGGCCGGTGGGCGCGGCGCGCGGCAAGCAGGTGGACGTGCGGGTGCTGGCCGCCACCAATCGCGACATGCAGAAGCAGGTGGAGGAAGGCAAGTTCCGCGAGGATCTCTGGTTCCGGCTGAACGTGGTGCGGATCGTGATTCCGCCTCTGCGCGACCGGCGCGGCGATGTGCCGCTGCTGGCGCGATTCTTCCTGAACAAGTACAACGCGCGCTACCGGCAATCCGCGCGGTTGATGGAATCCGGGCTGAAAGCCTTGCAGGAATGCATCTGGCCAGGCAACGTCCGCCAATTGCAGCACCTGGTGGAGCGGCTCACGATCCTGGCGCCGAATGGACGCATCGACGCGGAGGCCGTGCAGCAGTCGCTAGCGGCCATGGAAGCGCGCGAGGAACCCGTGGAAACGCTGGCCGAAGCCGAGGTGGAGCAGATCCGCCGGGTGCTGGCGGCGACTGGGGGGAACAAGAGTCGCGCCGCGCAGATTTTGGGGATTGAGCGGAAGACGTTGTACCGCAAGCTGGAGCGGATCAAGCTATAGTCGGCCGCGCCTAGCTTCTCGGCCGAGGCGACGGGCTGTACGACGGCTATGCGCAAAGGAATGGTTCACCAAATGAAAATTAATGTGCGAGAAAAGTTGCAGTCCCTACACAGTAGTATTATGGCGCGAATGGCTACGACCGCTCCCGTTCCTCCAGTCGCTCAAGACGCGTTACAGGAGCCTGCGGCTGACGCTACTACTGGCAAGTTGTCCAACCTTGCTCAACGCTACCGTTGGGCTTTATCGGTCAGCCCGCTTGTTTGCTTCACGATACTCTACGCCGCCGAGACCCTGCTACCTAAGCATCTAGCCGCAGGCCTGCGAAACTGCGTGGATCTGTTCCGGTTCTGCCCGATGGTTAAATGACGCCAAGTTCGCAGCGCGCGACAGCGCAAGCTCCGCCGCCCTTGGCGTGTTTTGCTTGTGGCGGCATGTCGTCGCTCATGCCGACGGTCGTCAACCAACTGGTGCGTTTGTCATGGTGGCGATCTTGTATTCAGCGTTTCGAGGAGGGGGATGTTG
>Ga0302326_10003819_pt1 | contig 35309 bp, 30 predicted proteins | sample Palsa_T0_3_FD_202264 | JGI IMG/M metagenome (GOLD analysis project Ga0302326, IMG submission 202264) | Peat permafrost microbial communities from Stordalen Mire near Abisko, Sweden - Palsa_T0_3 | ecosystem: Environmental > Terrestrial > Soil > Palsa > Peat permafrost | place: Sweden: Abisko...
CACGATCCAGGAGGGCTCGCGCCACGTCCCCTCCGGGTCCTCCTCGTAGCCCACCGCCGCCTCGACTCGATAGACGCCCAGGATGAGCAGGTCGCGCATCACCTGGTGGCGTGCCTCGTTGACCTTGCGCGGCAGAAGCATCGAGCGCGGGTTGTAGGCGGTGAGAATGGCGAAGGGCCGCTGCAGCAGTTCGGGCAGCGCCGACGAGTCGGTCACGATGTCGCCGTCGAGCGACACGCGGAGAGGTCCGCTCGGGGTGGGAAGCTCGTAGACCGTCGCGAGGTAGCTGCGGAGGAGGTTCTGGTCCATGGGCGGGGGCCCTGCGATACCACGACTTCGGCACCGCGCGCCCGCCGCTTGCCGCGGTTCGGGCGACTCACGGGTCGAAGCGGTACCCCACGCCGCGGACAGTCACCACGTGGCGTGGGCGCTGCGGATCCTGCTCGAGCTTGGCGCGGAGTTGCTGGACGAAGTTGTCGATGGTGCGGGGCGTGCCGTGATGATTGGGGCCCCAGACGCGCGAGAAGATGGCGTCGCGGCCGAGCGCCACCCCGCGCGCCTCGATGAGACACAGCAAGAGGTCGAACTCCGTGGCCGTCATCTCCACGACGGCACCGGCGCGCGACACCGTGCGCGCGGCCGCGTCGACCCGCACCTCACCGAACTCGTGCAGGGTGCGGGGCGCCTCCACGGTGCGCGGGCCCCGGCGGAGCGCCGCTCGGACGCGCGCGAGGAGTTCGGCCAAGCTGAAGGGCTTGGCGACGTAGTCCTCTGCGCCGAGTTCGAGACCGGTGACCTTGTCCATCTCGCCGGTCCGCGCGCTCACCACGATGATGGGCATCGCCATTCCTTCGCGCCGCAAGGTCTGAAGGACCTGAAAGCCGTTCATCCTCGGCAGCATCACGTCAAGGATGACCAGGTCGGGGCGTTCGCTGCGCGCGAGCTCGAGACCCTTCTCGCCGTCCTCCGCCGGGAGCACGAGGTAGCCCTCCGCCTCCAGGTTGATACGCAGGCCCAGCATGATGCTGGCGTCGTCCTCCACGACCAGCACGGTCCGCTTCGCGGCGTCGCCGGTCGCGGCCCGGTCGGCGGTCATGCGCGCTTGGCCTCGGAGGGCCCGCCGCGCGCGGTTCGAGCGGCGGCCTGCTTCTTCTCCGGAGCCACGGGGAGGTGGATGCGGAAGGTGGAGCCCTTCCCTGGCGAGCTGACCACCTGCACGCGGCCGCGATGCGCGCGGATGATGTGCTTCACGATGGCCAGTCCCAGCCCGCTCCCGTCCCGCTCGCGCGACAGCCGGTCGTCGATGCGATAGAACTTGTCGAAGATGCGACGGTGCTCGCCGCGCGCAATTCCCTCGCCGTTGTCGCTCACCTCGATGGTGATGCCGCTGTCGGTGGCGTGCCCGCGCAGCGTCACCTCGGGCGGCTCGCCGCCGTACTTGACGGCATTGCCGAGCAGGTTGCTGATGGCCTCGACCATGGCCGCGCGATCGACCTGCACGGCCGGCAGCCCAGGCGCGACGTCGGTGCGGAACACCAGCCGCGGGTGCTGCTCGCGCAGCGGCGCGAACGCCTGGGCGGAATCCTCGATCACGGCGGCGACGCTCTCGTCGGAGAGCTCGAATTGCTTGCGCCCGGCCTCCATGCGCCCCCAGTCGAGCAGGCGCTCGATGCGACGGGTCAGGCGTTGCGTCTCCAGCTCGAGCGCCTCCAGGCAGCGGTCCTGCACCGCCTGGTCGCCACGGGCGCGAGCCATGGTCTCGACGAAGAGGCGGATGCTGGTCAGCGGCGTGCGAAGCTCGTGGCTGACCTTGGAGACGAAGTCGGCCTGGAGCTCGCTGAGGTTGGCCTCGCGGCGCAGGAAGACCAGGACAAGCACGATGCCGGTGACGGCCACGAGCACGAAGCTGACGGTGAGGACGCCGAAGAGGACGTGGACATTCCCCAGGAGCATGAGGACGATGCCGACCAGGAGGAGCAGCACCGTCGGCACGATGACCAGGTACACCAGCAGCATGACGATGCGCCTGAAGCCGAGGCGCTTGCGGGTTCGAGGCACCCTGGAACGATAATCGTTTCAGGTCTCCAGCGCCGCTCGCATCACCTCGAAGGGCGCGGGGATGCCCAGCCAGAGCTCGAAGGCCAGGGCCCCCTGGCGCGCCAGCATGCCGAGACCGTTCGCGCAGCGCAGCCCACGGCGGCGTGCGGCGACGAGGAAAGGCGTCTCCGGCGGGGCGTAGACCACGTCGAGCGCCAGCGCGTCGCCCGACAGCGCGTCCCACGCCACGGCCTCGACCGCGACCTCTCCCCGGTCGGCGCCGATCATCCCGGCGCTCGTTGCTTGCACCACCGCCAGGGTCCGCGCCTCGCGGTCGCGCGAGGGAGCCCAGGCCTCGGTGGCCGGGGAACGGAGCGTACGTGCGCGTACCGCCACGTCCCTCACGCCGAGCGCACGGAGCGCCGACAGGGCCGCCAGCGCTGCGCCCCCCGAGCCCAACACCAGCGCCCGCCGCGTGGTCCAGGCCGCGCCGGCGCCGCCGAGGAGGCGTAGCTCTTCCGCCAGCGCCGGGACGTCGGTGTTGTGCGCCACGACGCGCCCGTTGTGGGTGCGAACCAGCGTGTTGGCGGCGCGAAGATCGCCCGCCGCCCGATCGTCGGCCAGCGCCAGCGCGGCTTCCTTGTGGGGCAGGGTGACGTTGAGGCCGTCGTAGCGCCCCTCGCGCAGGGCCTGGACCACCCCGGGAAGCTCTTCCGTCGTGACGTGCAGCGCCTCGTAACTGTGTGGCAGCCCGAGCGCGCGGAAAGCCGCCCGATGCATGAGCGGGCTCTTCGAGTGAGCGACCGGATCGCCGACCACGGCGAAACGCTGCGGCTTCAAGTGGACTCCCCGAGCGGCGCGACGAGGATGACCCGCGCCTCGATGCGCGCGTCGCGCACGCGCACGTGCAGCGTATCGCCCGGATGCACGTCGTCCGCCGCACGGACGGCGCGGGCGTCGTCGCGAGTGGCGATGGCGTACCCTCGCGCCAGGACCTTCAAGGGGCTGAGCGCGTCGAGACGGCCCGATGCGCGCTGCACGCTCGCCGTCCTGCGGTCGAACGCGCTGCGCCACAGGTGTCCGAGGCGATCGGCCAGACGCGCCACGTCGGCCCGCTCCCGCGCCACTACGGCCCGGGGATGCAGGTAGGCCAGGCGCCGCTGCGCCAGGGTCAGGACCTCGCGCCTGCGGGCCACCGCCGCATGCGCCCAGGCCGCCAAGCGGGACCCGCGATCGTCGAGGGACTGCTGGTGTGCGGCAATGGCCAGGCGCGGGTCGCCGAGCCGTCGCGCGGCACCCCCGTGGGCCACACGGCCTTCGGTCAGGCGCCCGCGCATGGCCCGTGCGAGGTGCAGGCGCGTCCGTTGCAAGAGCTGGGCACGTGCCGCGCGATCGGGCACCACCATCTCCGCGGCCTGCGAGGGCGTGGCCGCGCGTGCGTCGGCGGCGAAGTCGACCAGCGTCACGTCCATGTCGTGACCTACCGCGCTGACCACGGGTACGCGGCTCGTCGCCACGGCGCGCACCACCGCCTCCTCGTTGAAGGCGCCGAGATCGTCGGCGGACCCTCCCCCCCGTCCCACCACGATGACGTCCACCTCGGCCACGCGCTGGAGGTGCGCCAGCGCACGACAGATCGATTCCGCCGCGCCAGCACCCTGGACTTGCGCTGCCGACAGAAGCAGGCGCGCCCCTCCGCGCCGGAACGCGACGCGGCAGATGTCGTGAATGACCGCCCCCGTCGGGCTGGTGACGACGCCCACCACGCGCGGCTCGGGCGGAAGCGCGCGTTTCCGCTCTTGCGCGAAGAGACCGTCGGCCGCGAGCTTGTCCTTCAGTCGCTCCAGCGCCTCGAGCAGCGCGCCTCGCCCTGCCGCCTGCATCCTGTCGGCGACGAGCTGCAGCTTCCCTCGCGGCGCCCAGAACGTGGGCCTGCCGCGCAGCCGGACTCGCGCGCCGTCGACGCACAGCGTCCTCATGCGGGGGGTCACGTGGGTCCGATAGAGAACGACGTCGATCGACGCCTCCTCCTTTTCGTCCTTCAAGCAAAAGTAGAGGTGGCCGCTGGGGGCCGCGCGCGCGTCGGCCACTTCGCCCTCGACCCAGACCGAGCGGGCGAAGGACTCGTCGAGCGAACCCTTGATGGCGCGATCGAGCTCGGCCACGGTGAGGGCGCGCGGCTCCTCCGGCGGCGGCGGCGGGGGCCGCGGCGAGAAGTCGAAGGCCAGATTCGGAGGCTCGGCGGGCATCGAGGGTATGACATAACCGGTTTTGCCTCCCGGATCCCACCCCCCCCCATGCCGCGCCCCTTCCGCAAAGTCCTCGTGGCCAACCGCGGCGAGATCGCCGTTCGCGTCACCCGCACGCTTCGTGAGATGGGCATCGCCTCCGTGGCGGTGTACTCCGACGCCGATCGCGCCTCGCTCCACGTGCGCACCGCGGACGAGGCGTACCCCATCGGCCCCGCTCCGGCCGCGGAGAGCTACCTTCGCGTCGACGCCATCGTAGCCGTGGCCAGGCAATCGGGATGCGACGCCATCCACCCTGGGTATGGCTTTCTGAGCGAGAACCCCGCGCTGCCGGAGGCCTGCGAGCGCGCGGGCGTCGTGTTCATCGGGCCGCCGGCGAGCGCGATGCGCGCCATGGGGAGCAAGACGGCGGCCCGTGACGCCATGTCCGCGGCCGGCGTTCCCATCGTTCCCGGTGCGCGCTGCGAGAGCGCCGAAGAAGCCACCGCAGCGGCGGGCCGGATCGGCTTTCCGGTCATGCTCAAGGCCGCCTCGGGCGGGGGTGGGAAGGGGATGCGGCTGGTCGCCCGCGCGGACGAGATGGCGAGCGCCTGGGAGCGCGCGCGCAGCGAGGCCCGGAAGTTCTTCGGCGACGATACGGTCTACCTCGAGAAGGCGCTCGTCCGGCCCCGGCACGTGGAGATCCAGGTCCTCGGCGATCGCCAGGGGAACCTGGTCCACGTCTTCGAGCGGGACTGCTCCATCCAGCGGCGCAACCAGAAGGTCGTCGAGGAGACGCCGAGCCCGGCCGCCTCGCGCGAGCTGGTCGCGCGCATGGGGGCCATCGCCGTGCGAGGGGCCCAGGCGGTCGGCTACTTCAGCGCGGGGACGTTCGAGTTTCTCCTCGCCGAGGACGGAGGCTTCTACTTCCTGGAGATGAACACGCGCCTCCAGGTCGAGCACCCGGTGACCGAGCTGGTCACCGGGCTCGATCTCGTGCGCGAGATGGTGCGCGTGGCGGAGGGCGAGCCGCTCGGCTTCGCGCAGGACGATCTGGTGGCGCGCGGCGCGGCCATGGAGTGCCGCATCTACGCCGAGGATCCCACGCAGGGGTTTCTGCCGTCACCCGGCGTCATCGAGAGCCTGCAGGTGCCGGCCGGCCCGGGGGTTCGCGACGACGGTGGGGCCTATGCGGGGTGCAGCATCTCCAGCTTCTACGATCCGCTCATCTCCAAGCTGAGCGTCTGGGCCCCCACGCGCGAACGTGCCATCGCGCGCATGCGACGCGCCCTCGGCGAGTACGTGGTGACGGGCATCCGCACCAATCTCGCCTTCCACGACCAGCTCTTCGCGCACCCGGAGTTCGCCGCCGGCCGTTACGACACCGGATTCATCGAGCGATACAGGGACCAGCTCCTGGGCTACCCGCCGGTGACGGACGGTCGGCGCGACGCCATGGCCGTAGCCGTGGCGGTGGCGGCGGCCGGCATGGAACGCGCGCGCGGCGATGTCCAGGCCCAGCTTGGCGAGGGTGGATCGAGACTCTCGCCCTGGGTCGCGCACGCGCGCGCCGCGGCCACGCGACGTTGATCTCTACGGCCCGGCCGCGTCGCCCGAGGCCGCGTCGCCCGAGGCCGCGTCGCCCGAGGCCGCGTCGCTGCCGCCACCATCGGCCGGTCCAGCCGCGCCGGGGGGATTTGCGCCGCACGCCTGCAAGCACCCCGCGCCCGAGCCGCCGGTGGCCGGACCCCCGACGCACTCTGCGAGCCCTAGGCCGGCGCTGCTTCCGGTGAGCAGCGGGACTCCACACGTCGCCGGGTCGCCGCCGCTGGCGACACAGGCGAGGAAGGTGAGGGCGTCCGTCTTGCACGTGCAGTCGGAATTGCAGAGGACGAGCTCCTCGCTGCAGCCATTCTGGATGCACGAATAGCAGCCCCCGGTGCTCACGCCGGAGTCGCCCAGTGCCGCATCGGGCACCGTGAGGGCGGCGATGTCGGCGTCCACGGCGCAGGCCGCGTCCTGGGGCGCTCCCGCTTCCGGGGGCGCGGCCGCTTCCGGGGCGGCCTCGGGAGCCGCTTCCGCCGTGCGCTCCGCGGTGACGTCGGGCGCACCGGAGTCGGTCGGGCCGGCGCTGGTCGCCATGCCCCCGCAACCCGACGCAATCGCCGCTGCCATTGCCGACGATATCGCGAGCGCGAGAAGCCACCGGTGAGCGAGCATGGTTCGACCTCCTTCGAAGTCCTGGTGCGCACCTTAGGCGCCGCCGCACGGCGGACGCAACCGTACGTGTGATTCACCCGCCACAGCCTCCTGAAGGTCGGCTAGGGGCGGCGAATGCCGTCCCCGTCCTGGAACGTCACGACGGAGTCCGTCGGGGCTTTGACCGACAGTCTCCGAGGGCGTGTGAATCACACGCCACAGCCTCCCGAAGGTCGGCTAGACAAAGGAGACCCGCATGCGAGCATCGCGTGTCCGCACCCCGGCGCTCTGGCTTCCGCTCGGACCGCGAGAGGCATCGGCTCTGGCAAGGGCGGCCGGCCTCCTCGCCGCCGTCTCGGTGGCCGTCGCGGTGCTGGTGGCGGTGATGCCGTGGGCCATGTGGACGCGCGCGGGCCTGGCGTTCTTCCTGGTGGCCCTCGCCGGCGGCCTTCATCCGGTCCTGGCGGCGCGCCGCCGTCCTCCGGCGGGTTGGCTGGTGCTGGACCATCAAGGCGTCAAGACCCCCGGGGCACCCCCGCTCGTCGTCTGGGCCGAGCCTTTCGGGGTGACCGTACTGGCGAGCCCCGATCGCTCCCGCCTCGCGCTGGCGTTCACCAGCGCTCAGGCCACGCGGTTTCTTGCCGTACGTGTGCTCGACGCAGGGGACGCCGCCGAGGCTCCGTCCCTCTTCGCCCGCGCCGTGAGCGCCGCCGACGCCGACCTGCGATCCCACGAGGCCGGGGCCCTCTGCGCGGCGGACGCGGAGAAGCTCCTCTCGACGCTGGCGCGACGTGCGCCAGGGGCGCTCGACCGCATGTACCTGCAAGACGCGAGCGGCGACCCCGTGGTGCTCGATCGCGGCGAGCTGCGCGTAGGAGCGCGGCGCATCGATCTGTCGGCGCCGCTGGAATGGCGCGCGTTCGTCTTCGAGGAGCCGGGAGTGCACGCGGTCTCGGTCTGCCAGGCGACCTGGGTGCGTCAGGGGGACGGCGAGGTGGTCCTTGTGGCGCCGCTCGGGGAAAGCAGCGCGTCGCTCCAGGGTGCGCAAGACGCGCGGCTCATGCAGTCCGTGACCGGCGAGCCGCCTCCGAGGGAGCTGCGAAGGGCCGTTGATCGCCTCTTCATGCTTCCGCTCCGGAGGGCGCTCGACAGGGCGCCTCGCGGGTCGCGCCCACCGTCGTCGCCCGTGCTCATGCCCCTGGGAAGAGCATGACCGCGGGCCGTGCTAAGCCGTCGGCTTTCCGATGGCTCGCTTCTATGTCACGACGCCCATTTACTACGTGAACGACGTCCCCCACCTGGGGACCGCCTACACCACCATCGTGGCCGATGCCCTGCGCCGCTATCACCTGCTGCGCGGCGACGCGACGCGCATGCTCACCGGCACCGACGAACACGGGCTGAAGCTCGAGCGTGAAGCGCTGGCGCGCGGCGTCTCGCCGTCGGAGTTCGTGCGCGTGATGAGCGACCGCTTCGAAGCCACCTGGCCCAAGCTCGAAGTCGTGCCGGACGACTTCATCCGCACCACGCAGCCGCGTCACGAGAAGCTCGTCCAGGAGCTGTGGCAGACCATCGAGAAGAAGGGCGACCTCTACCTCGGCGACTACGAGGGTTGGTATTGCGTGGGGTGCGAGGAGCTCAAGACCGAGAAGGAGCTTCTTCCCGGCAACATCTGTCCGCTGCACCCGACCATGACCATCGAGCGGGTGAAGGAAGAGACGTACCTGTTCCGGCTGTCGAAGTACGCAGTGCCCCTGCTTGCGTACTACGAGGCCCACCCGGGCTTCATTCAGCCCGACACGCGGCGCAACGAGGTGCTCAGCTTCGTCCGCGGGGGGCTGAGAGATCTGAGTGTCTCGCGCACCACCTTCACCTGGGGCATCCCCGTGCCGGGCAACCCGAAGCACGTGATGTACGTATGGTTCGACGCGCTCACGAACTACTGGAGCGCCCTGCAAGACACCGAGGAGCACAAGAAATACTGGAGCGACCAGAGCGTCTTGCACCTGGTGGGCAAAGACATCCTTCGCTTTCATGCCGTCTACTGGCCGGCGCTCCTGATGAGCGCAGGGATCGAGCTGCCGAAGACCGTCTACGCGCACGGGTTTCTCACCTTCAACGGACAGAAGATGGGCAAGTCGCTGCGCAACGCCGTCGATCCGGTGGGGATCGCCAGCGCGTTCGGCGGCATCTGCGGGAGCGAGCGGGGCGGAGCCGACGTCCTTCGCTACCAGCTCCTTCGGGCCATCGCCTTCGGGCAGGACGGGGACTTCGACCTGACCGCGATGATCGAGCGCTACAACGCCGACCTGGGGAAGAACCTCGGCAATTTGCTGGCGAGGACGCTGGGCCTCTGCGTGAAGATGACGGAAGGCAAGGTGCCCGCGCCCGGCACGGCGACGCCGCTCGAAGTCGAGCTGCTCGACGAGGCGGAGCGTGCGGCGCTACGCGCGGCGGACGAGTGGGAGGCCATCGCTCCGCATCGCGCGCTGGAGGCGACCTGGGCGCTGTCGTCGGCGGCGAACACCTACGTCGATCGCGCGGCCCCCTGGGCGGAGGCCAAAAAGGACGGCGGGAGCGCACGGGTGGGAACCATCCTGGCGACCTTGCTCGAGGTGCTGCGTGTGCTCAGCGTGATGATCTGGCCGGTGCTGCCGAAGAAGAGCGGCGAGATGCGCGCCCAGCTCGGCCTCCCTCCGGTGGACGAGAAGACGCGCTGGCCGGAAGGAGCCGAGGCGCGCGCGGCGGGGGAAGCCCTGGCGCCGGGATCGCCGCTGTTTCCCACCGTGGACCCGGTGGGAGCCAAGGCGCTTCTGGAGAGGCTGACGCCGAGGACGCCTGACACGGCAGGTGTGTCGCCGGCAGTTGCGGAGGCGAGTACCACGACCCCGGGTGCAAACGATCCCACGACCGCGACCCTGACGACCATTGGCTACGACCAGTTTGCCACAGTGGACCTTCGCGTCGGGCTGGTGCAGAGCTGCGAGAAGGTGCCCAAGAAGGACAAGCTCCTGCGACTCGCGGTGGACGTCGGCGAAGAAGGCCCGCGCACCATCGTCGCCGGGCTGGCGCTGTCCTTCGCGCCGCAGCACCTCGTGGGGCGTAAGGTCGTCGTCGTGGCGAACCTCGCCCCGCGCGACTTCGGCAAGGGCCTGGTCTCGCACGGGATGATTCTCGCCACGGGGCCGAGCGAGAAACTCGTCCTGGCGACGGTGGATGGAGATGCCGAGCCCGGAGCGAGGCTGAAGTAGGGAGGCGGAGCGACGTCAGAACCAGCCCACCAGGCCGACGGTGGCGCCGATGTAGAAGAACGACGACGACGCCGAGTTGCTGGTCGAGGTGGTCGGCGTATTCGTGCTGATCGAGTGTCCTCCGGTCAGCGGGACGTCGGCCGTGAGGCCGGCCGTGAAGCCGAAGTGCGGGACGGGCGTGATGACCAGCTGCGGGTCGAGGTCGAGCGCGAGCTGATCGATGTTCACGCTGTTGGTGGTCTCCACGTTGTTGTTGGACACCGTCTGCCGGACCGTCGCCGTGTAGTACGAGAAACCGCCGCGCAACCACAGCGACAAGAGGTCCGTGAGGTGCAAGATGTAGCCGCCGCGAGGCGCGATGCCGAAGATGGTCGACTTCGGCTCGCTGACCGAGGTCGTGGTCTTGCCCCCGCCGTTGTTGTCGGTCTCCTGGCTCTGGCTTCCGCCGAGGGTAAAGAAGAGCACCAGGTCCCCGCCGACCGTGACGTTGGGAAGAAGGGTGTAGTCGAAGCCCAGGCGCGGAACGGTGTAAAGGTTGGGGAGCGTGGCCTCGTTGCCGCCGATGGCCGTGGCGAAGCCGGGTGAACCACCCCAGAAGAAGCCGAGGGAGCTGGAAGATTCGCTGTTGCTGACCTTGGTGATGCCGGCGCCGAGGGGTCCCGTCTCGTCCTGCGAGACGCGGGAGTACCCGAGGACCGGCAGCAGTCGATCGGCGCTGAAGATGAACTCGCCCTTGTCGCCGAACTCCGCCTTCGATTGCGCGTGAGCGACCGATCCGACCAGCATCGCACCCACGCCCGCGGCGACTGCCGTCCGCCTTCGCACCATGAGGGAACCTCCTTTTGGGGGCGCGAATCTAGCCGCAACGACGCTCGGTGGTCGAGCGTGTCCTTTCAGGCCGCGGGGAACCGACCGAGCAGGAGAGCCCGCGCAGCCCGCGGCGCATCGCCGACCTCGAAGCTCCCCGCCACGCGCTCGACGACCGGCGCGGCGTCCTCCTTGCTCCTCACCCGCAGACGGGCCAGCGCTTGTCCGCGCGTGACGCGCATGCCCGGTCGGCCATCGATGTAGAGGCCCACGGCGGGGTCGACCCGCTGATCGGCGCGCGTGCGGCCCGCCCCCATCGCGACGGCGGCGAGCCCGATCGCGAGCGCATCCACGCGCACCAGGTACCCGTCGTGCGCGGCTTCGACCACGACCTCTTCGCGGGCCACCTCCAGGAGCGACCGATCGCCCACCACGCGCGGGTCGCCTCCCTGCGCGGCGATCATGCGCTCCGCGGTCCGGGCCGCGGCACCCGTGGCGATGGCCCTCGCCAGGCGTGCGCCCGCGTCCGCGTTCCCTTGCGCGACGCCGCCCATCACCAGCATCTCGGCGCCGAGGCGCATGGTGCACTCCACCAGGTCCGGCGGACCGCCGCCCGCCAGGACGTCGAGCGCCTCGCGCGTCTCCACCGCATTGCCCACGGCGACGCCGAGAGGGGCCTCCATGTCGGTGAGCAGCGCGACCACCTTCTTGCCGGCGCGCGTCCCCACCCGGACCAGCGCTTCGGCGAGCGCGCGCGCGTCCCTCTCGGTCTTCATGAAGGCGCCGCGACCGACCTTCACGTCGAGCACCAGGCCGTCGATGCCCTCGGCCAGCTTCTTGGAGAGAATGGAGGCGACGATGAGGGGAATGCACTCGACGGTCGCAGTCACGTCGCGCAGCGCGTACATGCGCCGGTCGGCGGGGGCGATCTCGGCGGTCTGGCCGATCATGCAGCAGCCGACCTCCCCCACGATGCGCGCGAAGTCCGCAGCCGAGAGCTGCGTCGAGAAGCCGGGGATGGCCTCCAGCTTGTCGAGCGTTCCGCCGGTGTGACCGAGGCCGCGTCCGCTCACCATGGGGACGGGCACGCCGCAGGCCGCGACCAGCGGGGCGAGCGCGATGGAGACCTTGTCGCCGACGCCGCCCGTGGAGTGCTTGTCGACCTTGAAACCAGGAACGGCGGAGAGATCGAGGACGCGCCCGCTGTACAACATGGCGTCCGTCAAGGCCACCGTCTCTTGGTCGTCGAGGCCGCGAAAGAAGACCGCCATGAGCCACGCCGTCATCTGGTAATCGGCCAGCGCGCCGCTGGCGAACGACGCGACAAGGTGGCCGATCTCCGCGGCGGCCAGCGTCTCGCCGTCGCGCTTCGCCGCAATGAGCTCGACCAGGGTACGCATGAGGGAGCGGGAGACGAATAGCACCGATGACCAAGGGGGCAGACGAGTTGCTATCGTGGCTGGCGATGATGCCGATGTCGCGGCTGACGCGGGCGCTGCTGCTGGCGGGGGTGCTGGGAGGGACGGGGGCGGGATGCTCGAAGGATCCCGGGACGCCGTCCACGGATCCGCCTGACGCGGTGGAGGCGGGGACGCCGGAGGCGGCCAGCGCGACGACGGCCCGCGGCGCGACCACGACCGCATCCGCGACACCAAGCACGGCGCCGTCCGCGAACGCCGCGGCGACCTCGACGGCGACGGCCATGGCCACGAGCAGCGCCGACGGCGGCGCGAAGGCGACGACTTGCGGCGACAAGCCCCTGCCGCCCTGTCCGCTGGGCGGGTGGATGAAGGCCAACACGGCCGCGGCGATGAGCGCCCAGGACTTCGATGCGCTGGGCGTCGCGCTCACCCAGGTGGTCGGCTTCGCACCCCCGGGGTACGCGAACTGGGCATCCATCGCCAGGGACGGCGCCAGCGCCGCGCAGGCGCAGAGCCTCGACGGCGTGAAGGCCTCGTGCCGAGGCTGCCACCGGCAATACAAGGACAAGTACAAGAAGGAGATGAGGGACCGGCCGATCTGACCGGTGCCGCGCGCTACTCCTTTTGCCCACGCGGCCGGCCCGTTATCGTGGGCGCCCGGGTGAGCGACTTCGTCCATCGCGCCCGCGTCCTTTACCGCCACCCCAGCTTTCGGCGGCTGCTCCTCCTCAATGTTTTGCAGGGGATCTCGACCTCGTTCGTGGCGCCGTTCATGTCGATGTTCGGCACCCTCGAGGTCCGGATGAGCCTCGTTCGCTTCGGCACGTTCATGACCCTGAACGCGGCGTCGGGCATCGTCATCTCCACCGTACTCGCGCACTATTCCGACGTGCGTGTCAGCCGCCGCGCCATCTTGCTCGTCGCCAGCGTGGCCGGCTGCATCGGCTACCTGGGATATGCCTATCTTCGCAGCTTCTGGTCGCTGGTCGCGGTCGGGAGCCTGGCTCTCGGCGTCTCGTCGATCACCTTTTCTCAGCTCTTCGCCTACGCGCGCGAGCTCCTTTCGGAGTCGGACGCTGATCCGGCGCTGAGCGCCTTTTACATCAACGTGTTTCGCATGTTCATCGCCCTGGCCTGGACGATCGGGCCGGCCATCGCGTCGATCATCCTGGTGCGCTTCTCCTATCGCGGCCTTTTTCTCGGGGCGGCGGCCGACCTCGCGCTCTTCGCGGCCGTGGTCTGGCACGGCGTGCCGGCCGGGCGGCCGCGGGCGTCGCTCTCCCGCGAGCCGAGCTCCCAGTCGCTGCTCGCCCTGCTGGCCCGTGGCGACGTCCTGGCGCATTTCGCGGCCTTCGTCCTCATCACGGCGGCGATGACCGTCGCCATGATGAACCTGCCGCTCTTCATCGTGAAGACGCTGGGGGGCAGCGAGGCGAACGTGGGCGTCGCCTACAGCGTGGCGCCGGTCTTCGAGCTTCCCTTCATGCTGTACTTCGGCTGGCTGGCCACCAGGCACCTGGCCGCGCGGATCATCCGCGTCGGTATGCTCATCAGCGCGGCGTACTACGCGTCACTCTGCTTGGTGACCGCTCCCTGGCACGTCTACCTCTGTCAGGCGCTCGCGGCCGCGGCGACCGCGGTCATCTCCGGCGTGGCGATCACCTATTTTCAGAACCACCTGCCCCACCATCCGGGCACGGCGACGAACCTCTATTCCACGTCACAACGCATCGGATCGACGGCGGGCTACTTCCTCTTCGTGGGCCTGGCGTGGCGCTTCGGGTATCGCGCGGTCTTCGAGGGGTGCGTGCTGTTCGCCGTCCTCGGACTTGCGCTCATGCTCGTCCCCGTCCGCGCGCCTGCGGGAAACGACTCGATCCACGCCGCTTTGTCGCGGTAGTCTGCCTCGGCGTCGGGCGGTCGCGGCCGGCTCGGGCCTCGGATCACGACGCGACGCCGAAACGTCTTCGACATCGTCGAGCCATGGGGCCGCGGCGTTCCGGCTATCGACGGCGTGCCAGCCTCTCCGGCGCGGGCTCGCACCCTGGAGGATTCATCATGTTGCCCCGAGTGGTGATCGTAGGGGGAGGATTCGGAGGATTGAACGCCGCGCGTGCGCTGGACCGTGCGCCGGTGAACGTGACCCTCATCGACCGGCGAAACCATCACCTGTTTCAACCACTGCTCTACCAGGTGGCCACGGCGGCCTTGAATCCGGGAGACATCGCCATTCCCATCCGGCGCATCCTCCGCAAGCAGAAGAACGTCGAGGTCCTGCTGGCCGAGGCCAAGGCGCTGGACCTGGGAGCCAAGGAGCTCGTGCTCGACGACGGTTCGGTCGGCTACGATTACTTGATTGTGGCGACGGGGGCGAGGCACTCCTACTTCGGCCGCGACGGCTGGACCCCGTACGCGCCCGGGCTGAAGAGCATCGGAGACGCTCTGGAAATCCGGCGGCGCGTCCTCTCGGCATTCGAGCGCGCCGAGCGCGAGCGCGACAAAGAGAAGAGCGAGGCGTGGATCACCTTCGTCGTGGTCGGCGGAGGTCCGACCGGGGTGGAGCTCTCGGGGGCCCTCTGCGAGATCGCGCAGCATGCCCTGGCGCGCGATTTCCGGCGCATCAACCCCGCCCAGGCGCAGGTCATCTTGCTCGAGGGCTCCGACCGCGTCTTGCCGAGCTACGTGCCCGCCCTCTCCCACAAGGCCCGCCAGCAGCTCGTGCGCCTGGGGGTGGACGTGCGAACGGGGCAGAGGGTGACGGGGATCGATGCCGAAGGGGTCACCGTCGGGGGGAGCGAGCGCATTGCGACGCGGACCGTCTTGTGGGCCGCGGGCGTGGCAGGGTCCGGCTTCGGCCGGGCCATGGGGGTCCCGCTCGATCGCGCGGGGCGCGTCATCGTTCAGCCCGAGCTCAACGTGGCGGGCCATCCCGAGATCTTCGTGATCGGCGATCTGGCCTGTCTCGTCCAGAACGGCGTCCAGGTGCCGGGCGTCGCGCCGGCGGCCATGCAGGAGGGCCGGCACGTCGCCAAGAACGTGCTCAGGGCCATTCGCGGCGAGGCGCTGACGCCGTTCCGCTACGCCAACAAAGGCTCCCTGGCTACGGTCGGCCGCGCCTCCGCCGTCGCCGATCTGGGCCGGCTGAAGCTCTCCGGACCGCCGGCCTGGTTTGCCTGGCTCGTTCTGCACTTGCTCTTCCTGGTCGGATTCCGCAATCGCGTCATCGTGCTCTATCAGTGGTTCTGGTCGTTCGTCTCCTACGACCGCGGGGCGCGGCTCATCACCGGTCCCCTGCACCGGCAACCCGACCAGCCGCGGGCCGAGCGGCGAACTGCCTAGACTGTCGGTCAAAGGACCGACAGACTCCGTCGTGACGGTCTCGTTCGAGGGGAGCGCCGCTCCCCAGCCGAAACGGCGTCGTCGAGGAGCCTGCCGGAAGAACATTGGGTCTCCTCTATGCTCAATGGAAGCGCAGCATTGCGTTCTATCCTCCGGGCTCGGGCGGGGAGGGCCTTCCCGCCGGATCCCACGATGCCTCTCCGTCCCATCCCGCGACCCAAGGTGCCCCGCGTGGGGCGACCGGCCGGCAAGTTCACCCAGCACCGTCGCCTCGATTTTCTGCGCGAGCGGCTGGAGGCGCACGCCGCCGGGTTGACGCTGGAAGACCTGGCGATCATGTTGCGCGTCACCACGCGCTCGGTCCGCCGGTACCTTCGGGAGCTGTCGCTCATCACCGAGGTCGAGTCGGTGGAGGTGCGGCCCGGAGCGGCGCACCTGTGGCGCATCAAGCCGAGCGAGCGCGGGCGCACCATCGCCCTTCGCCGTACGCAGGCGTACGGGCTCCTCGCCGCCCGGCGGGTCTTCGAGGTGCTGCGCGGCTCCGCGCTGTTCGACGAGATCGAGCTGGCGCTGCGTCAGGTAGAGCAGGTCGCGCACCGCCCCGCCTTGCGCGCCGCTGCGCGACCGTCGGCGCTGGGCGACGCCGCCGGCGAGGGTCACCTGGAGGATCGCTTCGCCTACGTTCCTTCCCTGGCGCAGGCGTACTCCCATCGCAGCGAGGACATCGACGCCGCCTTCCAGGCGGTGGCCGAGCTCACCGTGTTGCGCTTCCGCTACCGCGACGAGGGGGCGGAGACGGGAAAGGGAACGCGCGTCACCGCGCAGCCGTATGCCCTGGTCCTCCAGGGCGGGAGCATCACCTGCGTCGCGCGCGACGTGGATCGAGCAAGTCTCCGCGCGTTCGTCTTCGATCGCATGAGCGACGTGCAGACTCAGGAGAGCGAGCGCTTCGAGCTGCCCGCCGACTTCGCGCTGTCCGAGTGGCTGCAAGGGGATTTCGGCGTGGCGCGCTCCACCGCCGGGCGCATGACCCGGTTGCTGGTGGAGTTCGAGCCTCGCGCTGCGGCGGCCGTCCGTGCCAGGAAGGTCCATCCCTCGCAGAAGGTCGCGCTGGCCCCCGATGGGCGGGTGCGCGTGTCCCTCACCCTCCCCGAGACGCCCGAGGTCCTGGCGCGCCTGCGCGCGTGGGTCCTGGGGTTCGGCGCGGCGGCGCACGTCCTCGAGCCGCAGGAGCTGGCCGCCGAGCTTTCACTCGAGCTGAGGCGCGCCGCGTCGAGGTATGGCGCATGACGCCATGGCCGTCGATACGGCGAGAACGAGGAAGAGAAGCGGCGTGGAGTTGCAAGCTGCGCTAGCTCCATGGGAGAAAGGGCCGGAAAGCAAGACATGTCCTCTCCGCCGCTGCCGATCCTCGCGCGCGATCCGGCCCACCAGGTCGCCAGGAGGCAACCGGTCGAGAGCGTCGCGCTGGAGCACCGGGAGCTCCGTCTCGGTCCCTGGTGGCAGAAAATCCCCGCCTACAAAGCCGTCGACGAGGCCACCTTTCTCGACCACGCCTGGCAGGCCAGGAGCTCCATCACCAAGGTCTCCAGGCTGGTCGAGACCATCCAGGAGCTGGTGCCGCCAGGATTCATCGCCGACCTCGAAGGAGGCATGAAGCGCGCGCCGATGAGCGTGCGCGTGAGCCCGTACCTGGTCGCGCTCATCGACTGGGAGCACCCCTACGAGGATCCCGAGCGCATCCAGTTCTTCCCGCTGGCGTCGCGCCTGCTTGCCGACCACCCCAAGCTCGGCCTCGACTCGCTGCACGAGCAGGTCGATGCGCCCGTCCCCGGCCTCACCCACCGCTACCCGGACAAGGCGCTCTTTCTACCGCTCGACACCTGTCCGGTGTACTGCCGCTTCTGCACGCGCTCCTACGCCATCGGCCTCGACACCGACGAGGTGGAGAAGGTGCACCTGCGCCCCAACGACGATCGCTGGCGACGCGCCTACCAGTACATCGCGTCCCGCCCCGAGCTGGAGGACATCGTGATCAGCGGGGGCGACGCCTACCAGCTCCGCGCGCAGCACATCGAAGAGATCGGTGAGGCGCTGCTGGCCATCCCCAGCGTGCGCCGCATGCGCTTCGCCACCAAGGGCCCAGCGGTCATGCCCATGAAGATCCTCACCGACGACCCGTGGCTCGACGCGCTGACCCGCGTGGTCGAGAAGGGCCGCAAGCTCCGCAAGGACGTGGTGCTGCACACCCACTTCAACAACGCCGCCGAGATCACCGGCATCACCGAGGACGCCATGGGGCGCCTCTTCGAGCGCGGCATCGTGGTGCGCAACCAGAGCGTGCTGATTCGCGGGGTGAACGACAGCGTGGCCTCCATGGGGCTCCTCGTGAAGCGTCTGGGGCACGTCAACGTGCACCCCTACTACGTCTACGTGCACGACATGGTGCGGGGCGTGGAAGACCTGCGGACCAGCGTGGACACGGCCGTCTTCATCGAGAAGAGCGTGCGAGGAATCACCGCCGGCTACAACACGCCGACCTTCGTCGTGGACGCCCCCGGCGGCGGCGGCAAGCGCGACGCGCACTCGTTCGAGTACTACGACCGCGACACCGGGGTCAGCGTCTACTCGGCCCCTAGCGTCAAGCCGGGACAGCTCTTTCCGTACTTCGATCCGCTGCACCAGCTCTCGACGCACCAGCAGCGCCGCTGGGCCGATCCGGGCGAACAAAGGGTCATGGTGGAGGATGCCCTTTCGAAGGCGCGGGGAAGAGCACGGTAGGTGACCGGTCGACGCCGGCTCGCGCGGTCGCTCGTCGTCGCGCCGGCCCTGGCCCTCCTGGGGCTCGACTTCGCGCTGCGTGGCGCGCTCCTCCGGGCGTTCACGCGCGACGCGGTGGTGGCCTACCTGGCGTGCTTCGCGCTGGGGGCCGTGGCCTGGAGCGCGCTCACCCTGGCGTCGGCGCGCAGACGCTCGTGGACGCGCTGGGCGGCGCGGTCGCTCCTGGCGGCGATGGCGCTCCTCGCGCTGGGGACGCAGCTCCAGACCTGGGGACGCTACCGCTCGTACCTGAACTGGCGGACGGCGCTCATGGGCAACTCGCTGACCCCCTTTCTCGGTCACGCGCTGTGGGGCGATCGCCTGCGGGGACTGGCCTGTCTCCTCGCGCCGGTGGTCTTCGTTCTCGCGGTGGTCGTCGCCCTCCGCCGGCTCGCACCGCCGAGGAGGTCGGCGGGGCGGCTGGCGCTTCCCGTGGGCGTCCTCGGGCTGGCGGCGGCGATGGCCTGGGGCAAGGCGGATGCGGGATGGGACAGCGGGACCAGCCCGGATGTCCTGTGGCTCGCCGCCGTCGGGGCCCTGGCGCGCTCGCATCGCACCCACGAGGACGTGATGGTGGAGCTCCGATGGCTGCCGGCGGCGCGCTCGCCGGAGGGCGTGCCGGCGCTGCATCCGCATCCCGCCCGGGCGCGCAGCGTGCTTCTCCTCGTCGACGAGTCGGTCCGCGGGGAGGACATGTGCAGCGCGCCGAGCCCGGACGACGCGGACTGTCCGAGGAACCCCTTCACCAACCGGCTGCTCCCCGAGCGGCACGGCTTCGGGCAGATGCGTGCGCTGGACTCGACCACCGCGCTCTCGATGGTGACCATGCTGAGCGGCCATTCGCCCGCCGAGCCGCGCGACTCGCTGCTCTCGGCGCCGCTCCTGCCGGAGTATGCCCGCGCGGCCGGCGTCGACGCCGCGTTCTTCACCTCGCAGAACCTCCTCTACGCCAACGCGGGTCGCTTTCTCGAGGGGCTGCCCCTCAGCGACTTCGTCTCCGGGACGGAGCTCGATCCCTATGCCGATTACCTGGACGGCGCCGACGACGGGCGTCTCCTCGATCGGGTGCTCCCCGGCCTCTCCCGCCTGCGCGCGCCGTATCTGGCCATCGCCCAGCTCGCCAACACGCACTTCCCCTATCAAGTGGACCCAAGCGATCTGGCCTTCTCGTCGAGATACGACTGGCGCACGATGGACGCCTGCGGCCGGACCCGCATTCGCTACTGGGACGCGCTCCACCGGCAGGACAAGCTCCTGGCGCGCTTTCTCGCCGCGTTCCGCGCGCGGCCGGGCGGCGAGCGCACCGTGGTGGTGTTCCTCTCCGACCACGGCGAGCAGCTCGGCGAGCACGGCCAGACGGGGCATACCTGGAACCTCTACGACGACGAGATCCGCGTGCCGATGTGGATCGACGCGCCGCCGGGCACCCTCACCGCCGAGGAGGAAGCGCACCTGCGCGCGCTCGAGGACGTCCCGCTCACGGAGCTCGACATCGCGCCGACGCTGCTCGACCTCCTCGGGGTGTGGGACGCGCCGGAGCTCGGAGCGCTGCGCGCGGCGATGCCGGGGGTGAGCCTGCTGCGAGGAGCGCCGCCGGCGGAGCGTGCGCTGGTGATGACCAACTGCTCGCCCCTCTTTTCGTGCGCGTTGCAAAACTGGGGCGCCATGCGCGGGACACGCAAGCTCCTGGCAGCGCAAGGCGACCGCGCATGGCACTGCGTCGACGTGGTCGCGGATCCCATGGAGAAGGGCGACCTCGGCCCCGAGGCGTGCGGGGATCTGCGCGCCCTGGCCGAGGGAGAGGGCCGGGGGACGCCCTTTCCCTGACCCGGCGGCAAGCCGTGGCAGCGCTAACGGGCGAGCGCGGACTCCGGGAACAGTCTCCTCAACGTGGAGTCGACGTTCTTCGCCTGATCGTCGCGTCCGAGGGCCCGCAGAGCTTGCGCCTCGATGGACAGCTCTTCGGGTCCCAGCACGTGCGACGGCACTCTCCGGGCGGCCCCGACCGCGCGCAAGGCGGACCGGGGATCCCCGCCGACGAGCGCAGCGTGAGCACGGGCCACCAGCGAGGCCTCCTGGGCCAGCGCGTCGTCGGGCAACCGGGACGAAGCCGCGCCGTGAGGCGGGGGCGTGGCGGCGGCTGCGGTGGCGGTCCGGGGAAGGAGCACCGGCGGCGACCCGGAAGTGAGGCCGCCGCGCGCGGCCGTCGCAGACGACGGAAAGACCGGGGGCCCCGCGGGAACAGGGTCCGCGGTCAGGTCGACGACCGCCGGGGAAGGAGGCTCGACGAGCGTCACCGGCACCGTCGTCCGGGCGCCGGTCCCCGCGGGGGCGGCGGCGAAGACCGCCACGGCGGGTGGCGAGGGCGGCGGGTTGTCGGGCACCGCTCCGAGGCGAAGGAGCAACGTGGCCAGACCGACGGTCACCGTCCCTCCGAGAAGCGTCCCCAGGGCGATCATCTTCGAGGCGCTGGCCGCCCCGGACCCGAGCACGCCCGGCGGCGTCGACGCCGTGCCGCCCGCCCCTGCGGCCGCAGCCCCCGCCGTGCTCGCCACCGCCGACCACACCTTGGCCCGGGCGGCGTCGCTCGGCGCGTCGGCTCTCGCCGCACGAAGCAGCGCGCGCGTCGCCGGGGAGAGACGCGGCTCGCTCATCGCGTGCTCCCTTCCGGGACGTCCGGTCCGAGGGCGGCTTCGAGCTCCGTCCGGGCGACACGCAGGCGCGAGTACACGGTGTTGAGGGGGATCTGGAGGACACGAGCGATCTCCGGCGCGGTCATTTCCTCGATTTCGTGCAGCACCAGCACCGCCCGGCGCCGCACCTCGATGGTCTCCAGCGCTGCGTCGAGCCGCGAAAGGGCCTCGCTCCGCAGCACCGCGTCGGTCTGCGGAGCCTGCACCGAGGCGCGCCCCAGCGCGTCGCCCCCGTCGGGATCCTCGGGATGGCGACGTCGATGACGGCGGGCGTCGCTGGCCACGCGCAGCACGATCTGGAACAGCCACGCCCGCGGCCCATGCCCTCGCTCCTCGAACTGATCGAAGCGCCGGTGCGCGACCACGAAGACCTCCTGCATCCGGTCCTCGACGTCCGACTCGTGCACGCCGAGGCGACGAAGGTTGCGCCAGACGAAGTCCAGGTGGGCGTCGTAGAGGACCCGGAAGCTGCGCGCGCGCGTGTCCGCGCTGGCGGCGGGCAGCGACAGGGCCATGGGACGCAGCGACGGGCGCGACGGCGGCGCGTGCACTGCCAGGACGCCCGGGGAGGTCACCTCGGGACAATGGCCGCGGGGGGTCACGTCCGTCACCGCACATCCCAGGAAAAGGCCAGCTCGAGGCGTCCGGCGGCGATGGGCGGGGCTTCGCGCGCGCCGCTCAGGTCCACGAAGGAATCGCGCAGAAGGTTAATGCCGGCAACCACGCGGAGAACGGCGGAGAGACGGCTCCCCAGCTCGCCGCGCATGTCCAGGCTGGGGCCGAGGTTGACGTACGGGAGCGTCGTCCCGCTGCCCGCTTCGATGGTGGTGGCGCCGAGGTCGGTGCCTCCGCAGAGGTCGAGCTGCATGCCGTGATGCCGCGTATAGAGACCTGGCAGGCGAAGGCAGGTATCGAAGCGCGCATCCAGCCACCGCGCGGCGTTCACATCGGCGGGGGGCAGCGAGGTCAGCGACTCCCCGAAGGCCAGGGCGGGACGGAGAAAGACCCCGTGCCCTGCCTCGATCATCACGAACGCGGTGGGCCCCGCGACGGCGCCCCCGCCGGTGCCGGTCATCAAGAACATTCCCGCGCCGAGCTCGAGCACGCGCGCTTCGTCGTGACGGAGGACCCCGTCATGCTCGGGAGACGGCGCTTCGGCGACCGCCGGCGCGGGCCACGGGGCCGCGTGTTCCCCGCTCGTGGACGTGGGACCGCCCTCGGCAGACGCCGGGAGAGCGTCTCCTCCCGTGTCGCCGGCCTTGTCACCGTGGCCCAGTGCGGCTGCCGCGGCCGACTCGCTTCGATCGACCGTCCCGGCCTCCATGCTGGTCGCGGCGCCGATCGGATTCGACGAGGCACTCGCTGCCGCCAGGGTCGGGCTCGACGCCGCGCTGGCGCGTTGCATCTCGGCATCCAGCACCAGCGCAGCCCAGACCCCCACTGCCCGCGCGAGGGCTCCGCAGTCCGCGTTCGCCCCGGAAAGGGTCCGGCGTGCCACGACGACTCCCTCGTCGCGCGTAATCTCGCCCTCGGCGCGAAGGCTGGTCCGCCCCGCGCGATCCACCCGCATGGACACGGTCCATCCGTGCCCGGGCGCCAGGGTGGGCGCGAGCGCGCGCTTCAACAGGTCCGCGGGACCGTCGCTCTCGCGGCACGGCGCGGGTCTTTCGAAGACAATGCGGGGCGGCTCTGCAGCGTCCACGGTCTTCCCTCCGAGCATGGCCGGGACCGAAATGTTCCGTCGCTCCAATCGTCACCCGAGTTGGCGCATACGCCCCCACATCGGCGCGTCGAGCGTGAGACGCGGCGCGTTGGCCGGCTACTTCGCGCCGTGCGACTTCTGATCTTCGTCGATCTCGTGCTGTACGGCCATAACGAACGGATCCCCATCGGCCGGAGCGCTGGAAGGGATGACCGGCACCAGCGACGGCGCGTTCTCTTCCTGGGTGGAGTCGCTCGATGCAGCGGCGGCCTTGGGCGGCGCGGCGGCGCTCTCGACCGCGGTCGTCGCTTTCGGCATGCTCGGGTCGGTAGGCCTCACCCGCGGGACGGACAGAGGGGCGCTGACCCGCACCGGGGGCGGCCCCTGCGGCAACACCGCGGCGGCAACGACCGGCGCCGGCATCGACCCTGGCGCTTGTTCGGCCACCGGTACATCCGACGGGACCGGCGCGGGCGGGGCGCTGGTCGGCGGCGGCGTCGCCGTGAGGGCCGCCGGGACGATGGGCCGGAAGGTGGCCGCCGAGGGAGCAGGCGCCCACGCCAGGCGCGTTCCCACGACCAGCGCTCCGACGATGGCGAGACCGATCACCGTCCCTCCCACCACACCCTTCCACGAAGACGAGGTCGGCGCCTCGCGCGCGACCTCGCGCACCGCGAAGAGCGGGGTGGAAATGTTCGCCACCACTGGAGGCAAGGAGCCGTACGTGCTCGGCCCGATCGGGGGAGGGGGGAGGATGGGCGCCGGCGGAGGTGGCGCTGACATGGCGTGGAGCGCCGCCGGGGGCGCGACCGAAGCGCGCGGCCAGGGGCGTGCCGGAGTCGAAGCCTTTGCCGGAGCGACTGGGCTGGGCCGCCGGGTGGCCGAGGGAGCCTCCGCGGCAGGAGCAATCTTTCGCAGAACCAGCCGCGTCGCGGGTCGATTCGGGCGGCTGGAATCATGGGTCGACATGAGCGTCCCCGTACGTATGGACCGCCGGCGTGTGGCACGCCCGCGTCCGCGGGTAGTATTTGTCACACAGGGTCGTCTGCGCAAGTCCCCGAGGACGTGCTAGTCGCTCGCCGGAATGGATCGCCTCCTCGCGCGCCTCGACCGGAAGATCGGGCGCTACGCCATCCCGCACCTGATGATGCTCATCGTGGGGGGCATGGCGCTCATGTGGGTGCTGTCGCTGACGCGCCCGGAGATCATGTCGCGCATCGTCCTCGACATGGACGCGGTCCGGCGCGGCGAGGTGTGGAGACTGGTCACCTTCCTCTTCATGCCCATCGGCAGCTCGCCGATCTGGATCCTGGTAAACCTCTACTTTACCTGGTGGATCGGCTCCAGCCTCGAGCAGAACTGGGGGGCTTTCAAGTTCAACGCGTTTTATCTCGTGGGGGCGCTGGCGACCATCGTCGCCGCCATCCTCGCCGGACCGCAGACCAACTTCTATCTCGACGCGTCGCTGATGCTGGCGTTCGCGACCGTCTTTCCGGACGTGCAGATCCTGCTCATGTTCATCTTGCCCATCCGCGTGAAATGGCTGGGCATCGTGGCCGCCATCGGCCTCGGCGTGGCGTTCGCGCGCGGCGACTGGGGGACGCGCGCCTCGATCCTGGCGGCCATGGGGAACTACGTCCTCTTCTTCGGCGGGCACTGGTGGGGGCTCTGGCGGTCGCGCAGCCTCCAGGTGCGGCAGAAGTCGCGGCTCACGCAGTTCGAGTCCGGCGTTCCCGTATTCGGCGCGCGCGTCTGCGCCATCTGCGGCGCGCGCGAGGCGGACGGGACGGACATCCGGGTGTGCTCGTGCGAGAAGTGCGGCGGGCAGCAGCGGGCGCTCTGCCTGGTGCATGCGCGCAATCACTGAGGCTCGGCCGTCACGCCGGTGCTCGGCGAGCGATGGCCCGCCCGCAGCCCGCGCAGCGCCGCACCTCCACCACGGCGTCGATGGGCCAGCCGCTCACGTAGCCCGTCAACTCGTGGTGGGTGAGAGTCCGTTCTCGCGGAAGCGCTCGCCACGCCTCCCCGGGGCAGCTGTGCCCGCACCGCGCGCAGTGCACGACGTCCGTCGACCAGGCCGCTACCGTCATGGGCATCACCCCCTTCATCGATACGGCCAAGAATCGGCGCGGGATCGTAGCCGGCCCCGCACCTTCTCCAGATTGGCCCCGCCAAGCTTCGCGCCATCGAGGCAGGCGCCTTCCACCTCGCACTTTTCGAGGTGGGCCTCGCGCAGATCGGCGTCGGACAGATCGGCGCCGCGCAGGTCGGCCTTCTCGATGTTCGCCCCGGCCAGGAGGGCCGAGACCATGCGGGCGTCGCGCAGGAGGCACTTCTCGAGGTTGACCCCGGACAGATCGGCCTTCGAGAAGTCGGCCTCGCTCAGATCGCACTTCTCGAGGTTCGCCGAGGTGAGCACCGCCGCGCCCGCTCGCACGCCGGTCATGCGCGCGCGCTCGAAGTTCCCGCGCGCGGCCCGGGCTCCTTCGAGGATGGCCTCGGTGAGGTCGGCTCCCTCGAAGTTCGAGCCGTCGAGGTTCGCGCGAGCCATCGACGTGCCCGCCAGCGACGCGTTCTCGAAGTTGGCGCCGCGCGCGCTGGCGTCGTCCAGCCGGGCGCCGGCGAGATCCGCGTCTTCGATGTTCGCTCCATCGAGCAACGCGCCGGTCAGGTCGGCGCCGGCCAGTCGCGCGCCTTCCAGATCGCAGCCGCGCAGATCGGCGCCGGCGAGGCGGGCCCCCGCCAGGTCGACGCCGTCCTCCACGGCCTGTTGCACGGCCTCGCTCAGCTTTTCGCCGGCCGTGCGAAAGAGCGAGCGTCCGTCCAGGTGCAGGATCTCGATCGCCATGCACACACTCTAGGGCCGGGCGTCCCGATGCCCATGGCGGCGCGCGCCGAATCGTTTGGCCCATCGCGCCGAAACGTCGCCGCGCGCGTGCGCCGACTATCGTCCTTTCTTCCAAGCGATGGCCCGTCCCCGCAAGGCTCTCCCCTGCCGTTCGTCGCTCGTCCCGGCCATCGTGCGCCATGCGGCTCGCCGAAGCGCGGACCGTGGACACGCTGGCCACCATCGTCGAAGGCGAGCTCGAGGCCCGTCCGCGCGGCGCATCGCTCGCCGATCGCGTGGCCGTCCACCTGGCCGGGTCGCTTCCCGTCGGGACGGACGTGGCGGAGGTCGCGCGCGTCTTCCACATGAGCGCGCGCACGTTGCAGCGGCGCCTCGAAGAGGAGCAGACGCGATTCACCGAGGTGCTCGACCGCGCGCGCCTCGACCTGGCGCGACGCCTGCTCGCCGACCCGGCGCTCCCGCTCGCCGACGTTGCCTTCCGTCTGGGCTTCGCCGACCTCGCCGCCTTCAGCCGCGCTTTCAAGCGATGGACCGGCAAGCCCCCCGGCCAGTGGCGGTGCTCGTGAGCGGTCCGGCCCTAGACCTCCAGCACGATCTTCCCGAAGGTCTCGTCGCTCTGCATGGCGCGGTGCGCATCCGCCGCCTCGGCGAGTGGCATCACGCGGTCGACCACGGGCCGCAGGGCCCCGGATTCGAAGAGGGGGACCAGATGCCTCTCCAGCGCGCGGCCGGCCAGGATCTTCTCCTCCAGGGGCCGTGCCCGCAGGACGGTGCCGCGGATCTCCGCGCGCCTGTGCATCAGCGCTGCCAGGTCCAGCTCGGTCACGCTGCCCGACATCATGCCCACCACCACGATGCGCCCGCGCAGCGCGAGGCAGGCCAGATCCTCCGCGACGTAGGCCCCTCCGACGAGCTCCAGCACCACGTCCGCTCCCCGGCCGCCGGTGCGCGCCAGCACCTCCCGGGCGAAGGCGCCCTCCTCGACCACGATGCCTTCCTTCAGCCCCAGCGCGCGCGCACGTGCGAGCTTGCCCGCCGTGCGCGTCGTGCCGATCGGCCTCGCGCCGATGGCCAGGGCGATCTGCCAGCCCGCCGTCCCCACGCCGCTGCCGGCGGCATGCACCAGCACCACCTCGCCCGAGGCGAGGCGCGCCTGGGCCACCATGGCGTCCCACGCCGTCAAGAAAGCCTCGGGCACCGCGGCCGCGTCGGTGAAGGACATGCCGGCCGGGATGCGCGCCAGCGTCCTCGCGTGCACCACCACGTGCTCGGCGTAGGACCCCCCGCCCACGATGCCGAAGACGCGATCCCCCGGCGCGAGCTCGGTCACCCCTTCGCCCAGGGCGTCCACCTCCCCGGCCAGCTCGAGCCCGGGGATGTCCGGCGGCGCGTCCGGCGGGGCGGCGTATCTCCCCATGCGCTGGAGAAGGTCGGCGCGGTTCACCGCCGTCGCCCGCACGCGCACGAGCGCTTCTCCGCGCGAGGGCCGGGGCGTGGGCACCTCGCGGAGCTCCAGCACTTCCGGGCCGCCCGGCTGGCGAATGACGATGGCGCGCATGCTCCGGAGAGTAGCGCTATAAGCCGGCAGACGATGCGCGTCGTTCGCCCCGTCGTTCGTAGCTACCGTTCGCCGCACCTCGCGCAGGCGGCGGCGTGGGTGCGCGCCGGGGGCCATGCCATCGTGTGGATCTCGCCGCGCAAGGCCCGCCTGGTCTTCACGCGCCCGAAGGCGGGGGACGACCAGGATCTCGGGCGCTGGTCGGTGCTCGACCTCGGTCGCACCGAGGTCCGCCTCGCCCGCCGCGGTCCCTTCCAGGGGATGGCCTTCATCCCGGTTCCGCACGACTGCTACGCCATCGTGCGCTCTCGCGTGGTGCGCGACTCCATCCATCCGGAGCCGACGCGCACCCTCGAGCTCGACTGCCTGGCCTGCGGCTCCTGTTGCCGGGACAACCGCGTCCAGCTCGACGACGTCGACATCGCGCGCTTCGAGCAGGCCGGTCGCGGCGATCTCGCGCGCGCTCCGTACGCCCGGCGCGACGACGGCGCGATCATCCTCGTCCTCCGCAAGGACAAGCGCTGCAAGCACCTGGCGGACGACAACAAGTGCGGCATCTACCCCATCCGTCCCGACGCGTGCAGCACCTTCCCGGTGGGCAGCGAGTGCTGCCTGTCGTCGCGCGAGGAAGAGCTGGGCATCGTCGACGGCGCGTCGGCGTGATGGCCGCCGCCCGACTCTTCGTGGCCACTCCCTGCTACGGGGGCGTCCTTCATGCGACCTACGTCGCCCCGCTGCTGGACCTGTGCTGCGCGCTGGCCCTGGCCGGCGGCCGCCCCACCGTGCGCTTTCTGGCCAACGAATCGCTGATCCCGCGCGCGCGAAACGACTGCGCGGCGGAGTTCTTGAAGACCGACTGCACGCACCTGCTCTTCATCGACGCCGACGTGGGTTTCCGCCCGCAGGACGTGGTGAACCTGGTCGGCTCGGGCCTCGACGTGGTGGCCGGCGTCTATCCGAACAAGCGCATCAACTGGCCGAGCGTCGCGCACGCCGCGAGCCAGGGCGCGCCGGTCGAAGAGCTGCCGCAGGCCGCGGCGCATTTCGTGGTGGGGCTGAAGGATGGCGATCCCGCGCACTCCCAGCCGGTCCTCGAGGTGCGCGGTCAGCTTTACCTGGAGGTCCGCGACGCGCCCACCGGTTTCATGTGCATTCGCCGGGAGGTGCTGGCGCGGATGGTCGAGGTCCTGGGAGACAGCATCCGGTACCAGAGCGACGACGCCGACGCCGAGACGCGCGGCGACACCCGCTACGACTTCTTTGCCGCCGGTCCCGAGCCCGATCCCGTCGACCCGTCGAAGCGTCGTTATCTCTCGGAGGACTACATGTTCTGCAGGCGATGGCAGAAGCTCGGTGGGAAGATCCACGTGGCCCTCGGCGCGCAGCTGACCCACACCGGGGCGCACACCTTCGTCGGTAATCTCGAAGAGTGCTTTCGACCACGCAAGAATCACTAGCCCGGGGAGGATTTCCAAATGCGTCCGAATTCGCGGTGGTGCGTCGTTCTTCTGGCTTCGATGGGGGCGGCCTGCGGATCATCGTCCGGCGCGCCCGGCGACTTTGACGCGGAAGAGCCGGGCGACGACGCCAGCCTGGGGTCGGAGAGGGATGCCGGCTCGGCGATCGACGGGGGCCGAGACACCGGGACGGGCAGCGGTTCGCGGCCCGACAGCGGTACCGCGGAGGACGGCGGCTCGGGGGAGGATAGCGGCGCCGAAGTGGACAGCGGCTCGGCCCAGGACAGCGGCTCCGCCCACGACAGCGGCGCCGAAGTCGACAGCGCGTCGGCGAAGGACGCCGGCGAGGACACCGGGTCCGGGGCAGGCGTCGACGCCGGAAAGGACGGCGGCGCCGGGCCGGACAGCGGGACGACGGCCTCCGGGGTGCACGCCGTAGGAAATCAGATCTACGACGGCACGAAAGCCATTCGCCTGCTCGGGGTGGATCGACCGGGCACCGAATACGCGTGCATCCAGGATAGCGGCATCTTCGACGGGCCGAGCGACCAGGCCTCGATCTCGGCCATGCTCCTCTGGAACGTCAACTCCGTGCGCGTCCCGCTCAACGAAGATTGCTGGCTGTCGCGCAACGGCGCCCCCGCCCTGTATTCCGGCGCCACGTACCAGAGCGCCATCGCCGCCTACGTCACCTTGCTCCTCGACAATGGCATCTACCCCATCCTCGATCTCCACTGGACGGAGGACGCCGGGGCGGCGGCCACCGGGCAGCAACCCATGCCCGACGTCAACGCGACGGCGTTCTGGACGTCGGTGGCGACCCTTTTCAAGTCGCAGAACAAAGTCGTCTTCGATCTCTTCAACGAGCCTTTCCCGGACGACAACATGGATGCCACCAGCGCCTGGCAGTGCTGGGAGAACGGGGGCAGCACCTGCCCGGGCGTCGGCTACACCGTCGTCGGCATGCAGGCCATGCTCACCGCCGTGCGCAACGCCGGAGCCGACAACCTGGTGGTCCTCGGCGGCCTGGAGTACTCCAACGACCTGTCGCAGTGGCTCACGTACGAGCCGACCGATCCGGCCCGCAATCTCGCCGTCTCCTGGCATGTCTACAGCAACAGCAACTACACCTCGAACCACACCCTCAGCGCCGACGCCGCGCCCGTCCTCGCCAAGGTGCCCATCGTGGCCACGGAGATCGGCGACGGAAAGAACCCGCCGGCGTGCAACGGCACGTTCATCACCGAGGTCATGGATTACCTCGACGCCCCGGGCAACGGCGTCCCGGCGCAGAGCTACCTGGCGTGGTCCTGGAGCACGGACAACATGCCGAGCCTCATCTCGGATTACACCGGCACGCCGCGGTGCGACGGGGCGACGTTCAAGGCGCACTTGCTGGCGCAGTGAGGGGGGGGCCAACGGTGGGTGCGGTCATCGGTGCTGCGCTGCGATGGGGTCGTCCAGGTCGGCGAGGTACGGTCGGAAGTTCGCCTTGCCGGTGCCACAGTCCGGGCAGCACCAGTCTTCGCCGACGGCCGAGAAGGGCGTCGGTTCGCCGTGTGCGGACGTCGTCCCGGATTCGTCGTGGATATAGTAGCAACCCCGGCAGATGAACCGGCCTTGCCCCGGCGACGGGAGCACGAAGGCGCCTGCGTCGGGCGGCGACGGTTGCAGCTCGGGCACCGTGACCCGATCGCCGACCACGACCTTGCCTCCCGTGCGGGCGACCAGATAGAGGCCGAGATCCTTGTGGCCGAACCGCTTGCGCAGCGATCCCGGAATGTCCATGTCGCGCTCACCGGTCAGGGGGTCGACGTTGGTCGCGCCGCACCGACCGTTGCGACGGTCCACGCGAAAGAGGACGTCCCCCAGCATGATGTCGCTGCCGACCCAGTCGAACTCCTCCCACGGTCGCGCGCCCTCGATGTAGAAATTCGCGCGAAACCGGAGCGGATGGATGGTCCGACTCCATTCGGTTTCGAGGCTGCGGACCGTCGCCAGGTTGATGCAAGACATCACATGGTCGGGCTTGTCCATGAAGTGCCCGTCGGACGAGTGCACCAGTCTCGGCGGACCCTGCAACTTGGGAACCTGGCGCCAGAAGAAGGCCTCCACGGCTCCTCGCCCTTCGCGGGTCGTCAGGTCGACGCTGAGCAGCGTCTCCCGACGAGGGCCGTCCTCGCGCGACGATGGCTGCCCGTCCAGGACGGTCAGGTGCATGCTCTCGACGTCGAGGTAGGTGTGCACGCGCGCCAGGGATTCGTCGAGCATCAGCATCAGGAAGAGGCCCTTCTTGGCCCAGCGCGGGGACTCGGCATCAATCGGCACCCCCGGACGCGTCAGAGCAAACACACGGTCGAAGGGAAAGGGCTTGCCCGCTTCCAGCTCGACGCCGGGCACACGTTGAGGGCTGAGGCCCTTGATGGGATAGCGGTAGATTCCACGGACCATGCGCATGGGACCAAGCTCCTCCGAGGCCGTTTCGACGGTGGTTCGACGCGCCGCGATCGTACGAATGGCCGGCTGCTGGCGAGGCGGAAGGGGCCGCCGGCCGGACGCGTGCTGCCTCGCCGCCGCACGAGGTCTCTCCGGCAGGGGCTCGTCGAGCAGGAGCTCCCGAACGAAATCGTGGTCGTCGTCCAGGGTGTCGTCCACGGCGTCGGAGAGCCGCGCAATGCCTTGCTCGATCTGCTTCGGAACGAGGCCGGCGTAGCCCAGAAGGATACTCCGCCGGTGCGCCGTCGACGTCCCGAGCTCGCACGCGCCGGCGGAGGCGAGGCTGTAGACTCCGACGTGGTGCTGGCGCGCCACCTCCTCGAGCTTGGCGGCTTCGGGGACGCCGGCGGGCAAGCGCCAGAGCACGTGCAGCCCCGTCCCTTCTCCGCTGACCTCCACGGTGCCGAAGTGCCGGCGCAGCGCGCTCAGCAGGGCGTCACGGTTCTCCTTGTATTGCGCTCGACTGCGCGTGAGGTGTGTGGCGTAGCTCCCGCTCCTCAGGAACTCGGCCAGCACCGCTTGATCGAGCCACGGGTTGCCGTTGTCGAGAAGAGCCTTGGTCGCGCGCAGGGCGTCGACCAGATCGGGCGGCGCGACGACGTAGCCCAGACGCAGGCCGGCGCCGAGCGTGGTGGAGAACGTGCCGAGGTGGATGGTGCAGTCCGGCGCCATTCCTGCCAGCGCCTGCAGCGGCGACCCGTCGTACTGGAACTCACTGTCGTAGTCGTCCTCCACCAGGTAACACCCGTTGCGACGCGCCCACTCGATCAACTCCCTGCGACGCGCAACCGACAGCGCATGACCCGTGGGATATTGATGCCCGGGGGTCACGTAGAGAAGCGACGCCGGCTGGTCCGCCAGGAGGGAGGTCATCAACCCTTCCTCGTCCACGGCGATACCCGAAAGGCGTGCGCCGGCCGCCGTGAACGCCATCGCCGCGCCCCGGTAACAGGGGTCTTCGATGAGGACGGTGGGCGACGCAAACAGCCGAGCCGCGAGGTTCAACCCCTCCTGCACCCCCGAGACGATGAGGATCTGCGCGGGATCGGCGACGATGCCGCGGCTGATGGACAGATGCGCCGCGAGCGCCGTGCACAGCGCGCGAAGGCCGCCGGGGTCGCCGTACTCCGAGAGTCCGGACGCACCGCCGTACGAGAGGCAGCCCTGCAGCAAACGCCGCCAGGTCTTCACCGGGAACAGGTCGACGCTCGGGCGGCCGGGCACGAAATCGTACAGCGCGCGGCGCTGACCCGATCCGATGCGCTGAGGCGGAGGAAACGCGACCGGAAGCGGCATCCTCTTGGTGGGACCGGAGGGACTCGCGTGCTTCGACTCGGGGAGACGCCGCGGCGACGATTCGCGCTGGGGATGTCGCGTCGCGAAGAAGCCGGACGCGGCTCGCGACTCCACCAGGCCTTCGACCGTCAGCGTCTCGTAGGCGCGGACGACCGTGTTGCGAGCGAGGCCGAGCTGGTCGGCGAGCGCGCGAGAAGAGGGAAGGCGGGCGCCTGCGGGGATGCGGCCGTGGCGAACCGCCTCGCGTAGCTGATCCGCGAGCTGCTCGGCCAACGGCTGCGCGAGCGCTCGGTCGAGGTGTAGCGGGATCTGCATGCCTTACCTCCGCACCAATCCTAGCCCAACCGCCGATTCCGCAGCGTCGGCGCGCAGCTCGGGCCGCTGCTTCAGTTGGACGAAAGCTTGCCGCTCCCGGGCAGGTACGGGCTCCAGGGAACCGGCGCGATCGGCTCGCTCCGATAGACGATGGTGAACTGGCGGTTCGCGGCGATCTCACCGATCATCACCGGCTTGGTCACATGGTGATTCTCGTTCATCACCGCCGTGTACCCGCCGGGTGACGCCACGGATTGTCCGATCATCGCCCGGCGCACGGCGTCGACGTCCGTGGTCCCGGCTTTGGTCACGGCCTGCGCCCACATGTTGAACAGCAGGTACGCCGACTCCATGGGGTCGTTGGTGACGGCGGCGGGGTCCTTGATGTACCTGTGCCACCTCTCGATAAAGGCTTTGTTCTCCGGCGTGTCGATGGATTCGAAGTAGCTCCACGCCGCCAGGTGCCCGACCAGCGGCTTGGTATCGATCCCGGTGAGCTCTTCTTCGCCGACCGAAAAAGCGATGACCGGGATCTGCGTGGCGGCGACCTGCTGGTTTCCCAGTTCCTTGTAGAAGGGCACGTTCGCGTCGCCGTTGATGGTGGAGATGACCGCCGTGGGCTTGCCCGCCTTGCCGAATTTCTTGATGGCCGCAACTTCTGTCTGCCAGTCCGAGAAGGCGAATGGCGTGTAGTTTTCGCGGATGTCCTCCTCGGCGACTCCTTTGTGCTTCAGGTACGCATGCATGATGAGGTTCCCGTTCGCCAGGACGAGAGCGCCGCGCGGGCGCCTCCCCCCAGGTCCTCACGGGCCCGCAGCGGGGACCTGGCTTCTTGTGAGACCACTCTAGCGATGCACGTCGAAGCGCCCCAGAGCCACATCGCAGATATTTGATAGGGCCAGGGGAGGACCTTTTCCTGCTTGTTTCGCGCGCCGCCCACCGAGCCATGGGGCCAAGGGGCCAAGTGGTCCACCCGCGGCTCGATGGTGTAAGACAGCCGCAAACTGCGCCGAACTCAGCCACTCGTCGAGCAGGAGTGCCGGCTTGATTCGAGTGAGCGTCTCGGCCATCGACGCTGCCTCGACCCAATACATTGGCCTCAGGGGCCCCGGGGCGGGAAATCAACATCCTTGTATCAATGTGCCTTCTTTGAATCACCCGCTGGAGTGGTTTCAAATGTGGAACGGCGCCCGATTCGTCGACGGTACGGGGACCGCGGGCGTGGTACCCATTGGGCCGAACGGAGATTGCTGGTTCAGAAGAAAGCCAGGACAGATTACAGGCGGCTTTCAATTTGTCATGCAGGATGGTTCTTCCGGCAATAATGACATGACCATGTGGGCATTTACGGGTGAAGGACTGCCCGATCAGTAAGTGGAAATGAGCCAGGCGCTTCATCTCCGCCTGCATCCGCTCCGCTCGCTGCCGTCCGTCCTCACCTTCCCGGCTTGGCGTTGTCCTGGTCCGACTCCGGCTGCGCATCGAGGTGAAACTGCCGGTTTTCCGCCATCTCCCTCATCTTCCAGAGGTCGGACGTCACCCCCCCGGGATCCATCTTCGCAGCCGCGGCGAGATCGTGCTCGCACGCGCTCCATGCGCCGTCGTGGCAGGCCTTCTGGCCGCGTTCCCTCAGCGCGTGCGCGTCCATGGCGCGCACTTCCTGGGTCTTCACCGCGGCGTACGTCGAGAACTGCGACTCGTCGACGGTCTGGGCCCGGCGCGTCAGCCACCCGCCGGCGCCCACGGCGAGAACGAGCGCCAGCACGCTGCCGATGCCGGTGCGCTTGCCCCAGGCGCCGGCGAACCAGCGGCTCACCAGCGAGACCTCGTCGCGCACGTGGCTCGGCGTCACCCCGGCGGCGGCGCCGATCTCCTCGGAGGTTTCCTGGTGGACCTTGGCGCGCATGAACCAGTCGAAGCTCTTGCCGAACCTCTTGTACCCCTGCTCGAAGAGACCCTGCATGAAGGCGCGCTGCTCGATGCGCTCGCGGGCCGGACGCGCCTCGCGACGCATCGCCTCGAGCGACTCGGTCGGCTCGCCGGCCGCCTTTCGGCTGCGGTCGATGGCCACGAACCTGGCAATGCCATTGATGTACTTGCGTGCCTCGGCCTCGGTGGGGGGCAGCTCGGCCTGCGAGACGCGAAGGAGAGTGTCCTGGCATACGTCCTCCTCCTCGTGGGAGACGACGCCCTGGCTGCGGGCCACCTTGCACACCGACGCCCTCACCTTCGGGCACCGGAGGAGGCGCGCGCGGAGCTGCTCGGGCGTCTCTTGGGGCGGGTTGCTGGCGTCGCTCACCTTCATGGCCATATCCTCCCGTTCGGTCGCAGCGGTCAAGCCGCGAGGCCCCGGAAAGGGGACCCCGCGGCCGACCGGGTCGTCGCTTCCTGCTTGCTGCTACTTTCCGGCCGCGACCGTCGCCGTCACCGGCGCCGCCGCGGTCGTGCTGACCGTCGCGGTGGCCGGGGGGGTGACCGGCGCCTGGACCGCCGCCGACGTCGCGAGGGCCGCGACTGCCGCCTTGCGCTGCTTCTTGCCCTTGGTGCCGATCGCCGTGCGCGTGGCCTTGGCCTTGGCCACGCTCACCGACTTGGCCGCCACGCTCTTCTGCGTCGTCTTGGCCTGCGTGAACCCGAAGGTCTGGAGCTTGGGGCTCTTCTTGCCGAAACGGCTCTGAAGGAAGGTCTTCAGCCCGACCACGAGAGGCGTGGTGCCGGCGACCGACTGCGCCTCCGCCACGACCGCGGCGCCGAGCGCCAGTCGCGCGGTCTTGGTCTTCTCGGCCGCATCGATGCGGGCCGTCAGCCGGGAAACGACCTGCGCCTTGGGAATGGACTGCTC